>Ga0116162_10000473_pt1 | contig 28858 bp, 27 predicted proteins | sample AD_UKC105_MetaG_FD_89875 | JGI IMG/M metagenome (GOLD analysis project Ga0116162, IMG submission 89875) | Active sludge microbial communities of municipal wastewater-treating anaerobic digesters from Hong Kong - AD_UKC105_MetaG | ecosystem: Engineered > Bioreactor > Anaerobic > Digestate...
CAAGCTTTTTAACGCCCTCTTTATACTCGTCCAGACCGTCGTCGTACTCGTCCCATCCGTCGTCGATCTTTTTTTGCCCGTCGGCGAGCTCTTCCTCGGCGTCGGCGATTTTATCGGCAAATTCCTCTTTCGCATCGGCAAGCTCCGCCTCTCCGTCATGATATTTGACCCAGCCATCGTCCAATTCCGTCCGCGCGTCGCGAAGCTCCTGTTTTGCTTCATAGAGTTCGACCCGCGCGTCGCGGAGATCCTCGTTGGCCGTAAGCTCTCCGCCCTCCAGCTCCCGCTCGGCGTCGGCGATCTCGTCGTCGGCCTCCTGCTGAATCTCGCCGTAGCGCTCCTCCTCCCGGATGTCCGCGAGAGCTTCGAACGTGTCTTCATAGTTTTCCACCGCGTCCTCATACGCATCGGAAAACGCGGAGACATCCGCCGTATCCTCAAGCGTGACGCTGACTTCGGTGAAAACATCCATGGTGAAGTTCTCCGCATCCACCATGATATACGTATTGAGGTTGCCGTTGCCGATATCCGTGCTGCCGCGCTCGAAACTGATGTAGCGCGGCGAGCGGATCACGCCGACGACGGTCCAGCTCGAGCGGGCGAGACTGTCCTCCAGCGGATCGTCCGGATCGCCCGTATAGACCGAGACGACGTCGCCGATCTCAAAATCCACGGGCATCTGGGCGTTCTGTTCGATCACACATTCGTCGGCCGACTCCGGCAGACGGCCATCCAACAAAACGACCTGATTGACGGAGGCGTCGGCATAGTCGGGCAGCGTGTCGTCCGGCAGGGCCATGACCTTTGCGAGGATGTTGGCGTTGCCGTTGTTTTTTACGAAGACGTCTTTGGAATAGGAGGGCAGAATACTCCGAACGCCCTCGACGCCGCGGATGGCCTCCATATCGTTTTCATTGAATCCATAGGTGGAGACGAGGCGGATATCCAGAAGATTCTGCCCCGCAAAATATTCGTCGCCGGTGGCGAGCATATCCGGGCAGACGGCTTTGAGCCCGGAAAAAAAGCCCGCGCCGAGGGCAACGATGGCAAAGATGGAGAGAAAGCGGTTCCGGGTACGCCAAATCTCCCGCAGAATATCCTTTACGGCCGCGGATTTCATGGAACCGCCTCCTTCCTCATAGACTTACCAAACGGCTTTTTCGGACGCCGTCACCATTCGATCTCTTCCACCGGGGTGGGATGCGCGTTTTGTTCGATTTTCGTCACCCGGCTGCTGTTGATGTGGATAACGCGGTCGGCCATCGGCGCGATGGCGAGGTTGTGGGTGATCAGCACGACGGTCATGCCCTCTTTCCGGCAGCAGTCCTGAAGCAGCGTGAGGATGCTCTTGCCGGTGACATAATCGAGCGCGCCGGTCGGCTCGTCGCAGAGCAGCAGCTTCGGATTCTTGGCGAGCGCCCGCGCGATGGCGACCCGCTGCTGCTCGCCGCCGGAAAGCTGGGAGGGGAAGTTTTTTGCCCGATCCGCAAGCCCGACTTTTTCGAGCACGGAGTCCGGGTCCATCGGATCCCGGCAGATCTGCGAGGCAAGCTCAACGTTCTCCTCCGCGGTCAAGTTCTGAATCAGGTTGTAAAACTGAAAGACAAAGCCGATGTCGTAGCGGCGGTAATCGATCAGGCGCTTGCCTTTATAGGCGCTCACATCCTGTCCATCCACGAAGATATTGCCTTCGTCGCAGGTGTCCATGCCGCCGAGGATATTCAGAATCGTGGTTTTTCCTGCGCCGGAAGGGCCGACGATGACCGCGAATTCCCCTTTTTCGATGGGAAAACTGACGTGATCCGAAGCGGTGATCGTCACCTCGCCCATCCGATAGCGCTTACAGACATCCCGCAATTCGACAAAGTGTTCCATGACCGTCCTCCATTGGGAAATAGATTGAATTCAGTCGTAAAAAGTGATAAAATTAAAAAAATATGGTGCGGAAGGGCTTCCCTTGTCCGCAGTCTCGCGGCTCGCTCCTGCATCCGCCGGAACGGCATTGGAACGGACTCCCCCGACATCAATTTTCGGCACCGTTTTCGACATTTTTCGGGGAAAAACGGCCGCCGACCATGAGCCTTTAGTATAATTATAAAATATGAACTTTTCTACCGAGCCGAAAGGAGTGCATTCGATGATGTTCATCGGATACTACAACTACACCGTCCTCCTGACCTATGCCGGAGCGATGGCCTCTATCCTGGGAATTTATTTTGCAGTCTCCGGCAACAGCTTCTGGGCGGTCATCTGCCTCCAGTTTGCCGGGCTGTCGGATATGTTCGACGGAAAGATCGCCGCTACGATGAATCGGAATGAAAAGGAAAAGCTCTTCGGCATCCAGATCGACTCCCTATGTGATCTTGTGAGCTTCGGCGTGCTGCCGACGGTGATCGGCTGGTCGCTCGGGCTTCGAGGCGTGATCTTTTTTCTCTCCGCGCTCTTTTTCATCATGAATGCCGTGATCCGGCTCTCCTACTTCAACGTCGACGAGACCTTCCGCCAGCGCGTGGAGACCGGCCGCCGCAAGTATTACTGCGGGTGTCCGGTCACGGCCTCGGCCCTGTTGTTCCCGCTGATCTACGGCCTCTCCAATCTGCTCGGCGGGGCGACTCCGGTGATCTATCAGATTTCGCTTTTCGTCCTCGGTTTTTTGTTTGTCCTGAAATTCTACATCCCGAAACCCGCAAAGGCCGGGCTCTTTGTCTTTCTCGGTCTGGGCCTCGTGACGACGGTGCTGGTCTGTACCGTGGGACTCTGATGCCGTCCCTCACAAAATTGACACGAAAAAATCCGCAATTATTCATGTGACCTTCACGAATTCTTCTCAAACATCCGGTAAACTATAAGGCAAGCAAAGAGTGTTTCGTACTTTTTCATCTTTGTTTTCTCTTCCCCACAATAAGAAAACGGCGGACCTGCCATGAGGTCCGCCGTTTTCTTATTGTCTTTAAAAATCAAAGAATGATGCAGATCAACCCGGAACAGCCTTCGTTGATGATGCGCTCGATGGTCTCCTGTAACCGGAGCCTCGCCTCCTGCGGCATCCGGCTCAATTTGTTTCGGAGGCCCTCGTTGACCAGCTCATGCAGAGACTTCCCGAAAATGTTGGACTGCCAGATCTTTGTCGGATCCTCCTCGAACTCCTTCAGCAGATAGGTGACCAGCTCCTCGCTCTGTTTTTCGCTGCCGACAATCGGAGAGACCTCCGTCGTGATGTCCGCCCGCATCATATGAATGGACGGGGCCGATGCCCGCAGCCGGATGCCGTATTTTCCGCCCCGGCGCACGATCTCCGGCTCCTGAAGGGAGAGTTCCTCCATCGTGGGCATCACGATGCCGTAACCCGTCGCCTCCACCTGATCGAGGGCGCCTTTAATCCGCTCATATTTCTGTTTCACGGCGGCCAACTCGATCATACAGGGAAGCAGGCCGTCCTCTCCGGTGATGCCGAGTCCGGTCTTTTCTTCCAAAATCTTATAGAACAATTTCTGCGGCAGCACAATCACGACGGAGGTGCTCCCCCTGCCCAAATCCGTCTCGCCCCGGAACACATTTTCCACATATTCGGTTCCGGAGAGGCGGCCGAGCTCCTTTTCGATGTCGCCCATCTTTCTGAGATTCCCCGCAAAGTCGCGGATGCAGCCCATCACGGCACAGCGGACGGGATGCTCCTTTTCCAGACCGACGAGCCATCCCGGCAGATCGACGCCCACCTCGCGCACCGGGAATTCATTCAGCATCAGACCAAGAATTTCTTTGATCTCCTCCTCGCCCATTTTGAGGCAGTTGACCGCCGCCACCGGCACGCCGTATTTCTCCTGCAAGCGGTCGCGAAGCTGATGGGCGGCTTTCGTATCCGGATCCGCGCAGTTGAGCACGACGGCGAAAGGCTTGTCGATCTTTTTGAGTTCGTTGATGACGCGTTCCTCGGCCTCTTCGTATTCCGGACGCGGAATTTCGGTAAAGGAACCGTCGCTCGTGACCACGACACCGATTGTGGAATGTTCGGTGATAACTTTCTGCGTGCCGATCTCCGCCGCCATGTTGAACGGGATCTCCTCGTTGTACCAAGGCGTCATCACCATGCGGGGCGCATCGTTTTCAAAATATCCGATGGAAGAGGGCACAATATAGCCGACACAGTCGATCAAACGGACTTTCAGCTTCACGCCTTCCGCCGGACTGATCTCCGCCGCCTCCTCCGGGATGAATTTCGGCTCCGTCGTCATGATGGTCTTGCCGGCGGCGGACTGCGGTAATTCGTCGGTGGCACGCGCCTTCCGGAACTCCCCCGGAATCTTCGGCAGGACAAGCGTTTCCATGAATTTTTTGATAAAGGTCGATTTGCCCGTGCGCACCGGGCCGACCACGCCGATATAAATGCTGCCGTCGGTCCGCTTCGCAATATCCGCATAGACCGCGCTGCTCTTTTCCGCCATACGGATCTCCCCTTCCTCCGTTTTTTGAATTTCTCATGAAAATATATGCGAAGATTTTTTTTTCAGAACGCCATAGACATATTCCCCGCGGTTTCGGGCAAACTTATAACAAATCAATCAGGAGGGATATCAATGAACGCTCGCACCAATAAATGCATCGGCTGCACCGTCACCGAATGCGCCTATCACTGCAAGGACGAGAACTATTGCTCGCTCGATAAGATCGAAGTCGGCTGCCATGAAACCAATCCGACCGTCTGCGAATGTACCGATTGCCGGTCCTTCGTCCGCAAGACCTGACGGTCCTTCAGGGCGGAAGCCCTTACATATTCTATCGTTAAATTTTTATTGTTTTTCATTAAATTATACTTGACAAACAATAAATCCTCCTTTATACTGGAATGCGTAAAGGGGGTATTTTTATGGACAAAATTCAAGAAGAAATGAAAAAAAGCAGCCGCACCGTCTCCATCATTCTGGCATTCGCGCTCGGAATTGTGATCGTGGCTTTTCTGGCCTGTGCCGTAGGCGCGGTGATGTCCCTCGCTCTGCCGGATACGGTACGGATGGAATTCCGCTTCAATCCTCTCGGCTCCGCGTTCGACACCGGTACTTCCGGCGGTACGGCGGCGACTCTGGCGATCCTCGCATGGGATCTTGCGATGGTCGGCGGCGTCTTTATCATCCTGCTCCGGATGTTCCGCGAAATCCGGATGGGCGCGACGCCTTTTGCCGAGAAAAACGTCCGCAGGTTAAAATTTGTCGCCCTGCTGGCGGTTCTGATGCTCAACTCCTCCACGATCGCCCTCGGCGCGGCCTTCTGGTGCATCGCGCTCATTTTTAGTTACGGAAGCCGGCTCCAGCAGCAGGCCGACGAAACGCTTTGAGGGGGGATCCGTATGGCAATTATCCTGCGGCTTGACCGCGTGATGGCGGACCGGAAAATTTCTCTCAACGAACTTGCTGAAAAAGTCGGCATCTCCAACGTCAACCTTTCCAACATCAAAACCGGAAAAATCAGCGCCATCCGGTTTTCGACCCTCTCGGCGATCTGCGAGACGCTCGGCTGTCAGCCGGGAGATCTTCTGGAATATCAGAAAGAGGACTGAACCGTCCGCAAAAAGACCTCCGCGAATTGTGCGGAGGTCTTTTTATTTTCGAAAGGGTCGGCATCGCCGGACGAACGACTTCCCGGAATATCGGCGAAAAGAGCCGTCATTTCCGAAACACTCTCGCAAACAGCGCAAGGTCCTTTTGCGTCAAACAGCCCGTCAGCCGGAGAACCATGTAATACAGCAGCAAAAAAGCGGCAAAGGCAAGCAGGATTCCACCGGCCTTCGCGACGTCGAATCCGAGCAGGGCCATGCCGTATTTTGCGGCGAACACCGCCCCAAATGCGCCGAGAAACGGCACAACCGCCCAACGCGGCATATCCGCGCGGAAGCCGGTGACATAGACGAGCCTCCCGGCGCTGAGGATCATGTTGAAGATTTCGCTGATGACGATCATCATCATGTAGCCCCGGAGACCGAAGAGCGGGACCAGCAGCCAGACCAGCATGACGCAGATCGCCGTATCCATCACGTTGATCCGCACCACCGCAACCTGCTCGCCAAGGCCTTTTAAAACGCCGTCCACCGAGCTGTCGAGATACATGACGATCACCAGCGGCCCAAGCGCCCGGATATAGGCCGCCGACTCCTCGCTGCCGTAGAGGAGCACGGCCAGCTCTTTGGAAAAAACGGTCAGCAGCGCCGCAACCGCCACAGAAAAGATCAGGGTCAGCCGAAAGGTATAGCGGATCACGAAAAAGATCGAATCCCTGCGGCCGAGCTCCTTATATCGGGCGATCTCCGGCACCAGCAGATTGGAAAACCCCAGCAGAAAGGCGCAGGGCGAGATGAGCACCGGGAGTACCATGCCGCCGACGATACCGTAGGAGGAGAGCGCCTCCTCCTCCGTCAAACCAAATTTTTGGAGGGAAGCCGGCACAAGCAGGTGTTTTACCGTGCTCAAGGCGGAACGCAGCACCGCAGACGCGCCCACCGGCATCGCGATTCCGGCGACGCGCTTCCACATTTCAAAGCGCCGGGGCAGGATGCCGCCGCAAAGTGGATGTCGTTTCCGGTCGGCCCGGTAAAAAAGCCAAAAAAGCAGAAAGGATGCCGCCTCGGAGACGGTGCTTCCGGCGGCGACGAGCACGCACCCCTCGGCCAGCGTATCCGGTTTGAGCACGGCGAACACGGAGACCGTAAAGGCCATCTGCGAAAGCTGCTCAAAGATCTGCACGAGCGCGGCCGGCGTCACCCGCATGACCGCGGTGAAATAGCCGGTGAACGCTGCGGCAACACCCACGAACGGCAGGCTCAGCGAGAGAATCCGGAACGGCTCCTCCGCGCGCATATCGCCAACCCAGCCGCCTGCCGCCGCGCCGCTGAACTGACAGAGCAGCGCCATACCGCCCAATCCAAACAGCAAGGCGTATATAATGGTCTTTCGCATGGCCACCGCCGCGCCTCCGCCGTGCCCGACCGCCGTCTCCTCCGCAACGATGCGCGTGGCCGCGAGCCCGGAGCCGGAAGAGGCAAACGTCACCGCCAGCCGGTAGACCGCCATCATCAAAGAAAAAAGGCCCATGCCCGCGGAACCGAGATTCCGCGTGAGCCAAGCATTATATACCACGCCGGCGGCTCCGAGGGAGAGCGAAGTCAGCGTCAGCACGCCGGCATTGACCGCAAAGGTACGGATTTTGGACACGGCGCCACCTCCCTGCAAATTCTATGCAGGGAAAGGCCGTTTCAGCAGAAGCCGCTTTCCTTTTTATCCGCAGAAGAGCTAAAAAAGCCGCCCCCGGAGATAAACTCCGAAAGGCGGCAGATGGAGTGGTCTATAAAAAATCCCGATCCGGAAAGGAAGTCTCGGCCCGACGCCGGATTTTCCTGCGGGAACCCAAAAGGTTCAGAATACGGCAATTCCGTCCGGCCTGCCAAGAAACATCCGATTCGGCGGAAAACAAATCCGCCCGTCTCGTTGGACCGAATCCCGGCGGCAGAACAGAATGGCTTCCTTCCCCTGTGGATAGGGGCTCTCAGCCTGTCACGCGGCGGTACGGCAGGCTTTCGATGTACAGCGGATGGCACGAAGCCGGGCCCGTCTTGAGGCCTCGATCGCCCGGTCACAAATCACCGTGCCGCGGATTCCGGCAAAGGCAAAGAAAACCCCTGCCCCTCCGCGGAGGAACAGCTCTCCGTTACCGATGAGCCCCAGATCGCTGGCGCCTGCGCTGCCAAAAACCATGAGAATGCCGGCGATTGCCAGCGCGGCGAACAGAAGTTTAAAAACATATGTTCTCTTCATTTCTTTTTTCCATCCTTTCGATAAAGGCGGGGGGTGTCTCACCGATCCGTCCCAAGCAAATAGAACATCCGTTCTCTTTTCTGGTTCCATTATACCGCTCCCTTGAGAAAATGCAAGGGTTTTTTTAGAAAAAATGCGAACAGTTGTTCTATGATGGTGTTATTTTGTCTCATCATCCTGTTTTTTCCTCATCATATCCCTCTTGTTTTTATGGAGAAAAAAGAATAGAATGGTTCCATTCCGTCTTTTTTGGAGGAACTATGCTCGCACCCGTCAAAGATAAATCATTTTACAAGGCTCTACTTTCCATTGCCGTACCGCTGGCGGCGCAGAATATGATCACGTTCACCGTCTCCTTAGCGGATACCGTCATGCTGGGACAGGTGAGTGAGACCGCGCTCTCCGCAGCCAATCTCGCGAACGAGCTCTATTTCATGCTGATGATCATCGGATTCGGCATCACCTCGGGCTCGACGGTCTTCACCGCCCAGTACTGGGGCAAGCGGGACCCCGCCTCGATCCGCAAAATCATCACCATCATGCTGCGCATCACACTCGTCGTCTCGGTCCTTGCGACCTGTATCGCGGCGTTTCTGCCGGAGACGTTCATGCGTTGGTACAGCGAGGACGAAGCCGTGATCGAGCAGGGCGCCGACTATCTGCGCGTCATGGCCTTCGGCTATATCTTTTTCAGTATCGGAAACGCGCTCTTCAGTATTCTGCGCACGGTACACACCGTCAGGATTTCCGTGATCGCCTATCTGATCTCCCTGATGGTCAACATCTCGCTGAACTGGATTTTCATCTTCGGCCATTTTGGATTTCCGGCGATGGGCGTCCGCGGCGCGGCGATCGCCACCGTCATCGCCCGCTTCACCGAGTTTTCCATTGCGGTCGTCTACATGCGCTTTAGGGAGAATAAAATCCACTACCGGTTTCGTGAATTTTTCGGTTCCGTGAAGGGCTATTCCGAAGCCTTTTTGAAGGTGGGCGCGCCGGTCGTCGCCAACGAGTCCCTCTGGAGCGTCGGCTCGACGGTGCTCTCCATGATCATCGACCATGTCAGCACGCAGTTTGTCGCCGCCAACAGCATCGCCACTGTGATCTGGCAGTTCTTCTGGGTCGCCGCGTCCGGTATGGCCAACGCCACCGCCGTCGTGATCGGCAACGCGATCGGCGAAGGAGATGGCCGGGAGCTTGTTCAGCAAAAGGCCGACACCGTCACCTATCTCGCATTGGGCATGGGGCTCGTCTCCGGGCTGCTGATGCTGTTGATCCGTCCGCTCGCCGTCCAGTTTTTTGCGGTCTCCGAGGAGACGAAAAAACTCGCCATGGATCTTTTGGTGGTTCGCGCGATTCTGATGGTCAGTCAGGGTACGACCTGTCAATCGATCGTCGGCATCCTGCGCGGCGGAGGCGACACCCGGTTTGCGATGTTCGTGGACACCTTCTTCCTCTGGACGGTCGCGATCCCTTTCGGCATCTGTGCCGCCTTCTTGTTTAAGTGGAGTCCGCCGTTCATTCTTCTGGCGCTGCGCTCCGACGAGATCATCAAATTCCTCGTCACCACCGTTCGTATTCAGCGCGGAAAATGGATCCGTGACGTGACCGTGACGGTTCCCGGATGCCGGGAATCCGCCGAGGCATGAAAAATTTACTATTTAAATGACAGGTTGTTCGCTTGACAGGTACAAATAATATGTTAAAATGAGAGCGACTGGTTCCCTAAGTCCAAAGAGGTGAGGCAGATGGCGGCCGGCGAAAAAGATGGTTCCCTCGAAGAGGCGGTCCGTTCCGCCCGCTCCGGCGAAGAGGAAGGCCTCAAAACCCTGATCCGCCGCTGCGTCTACATCTCTCCCAAGACCATTGAAACCGGCGCCGGGCTCGGGCTCGAATATGACGATCTCCGTCAGGAGGCCGTCATCGCCCTGCTCAAGGCGCTCCACTCCTACGGTTTCGCCGCGGGAGATGCGTCGTTCCGGACCTATTCCGCCGTCTGTATTCGGCGGAGACTTGCCTCCGTGATTCGCTCCGGTCTGCGGCAGAAAAATCTGCCGATGGTCGGATACCTTCCTCTCGACGGAAATTTCCCTTCGGAACCGGGCGCCGACCCGGAGACCGCATGGATCGAGAAGGAAGATTCCTCCGCGGCGGTGCTGCGGCTGCTTTCCCGTCTCTCGAAGCTCGAGAGTTCCGTTCTGCGGCTCTATCTCGCCGGGAATTCCTATGAGGAGATCGGCGGGGCGCTCTCTATTTCGGCAAAATCCGCCGGTAACGCGATGGAACGTGTCCGGCAAAAACTCCGGTCGGAAAGCGGCCGGAGGTGATCCTTCCGGTATGCAGCCAATACGGGCTGGATATATTACGCATGCCCCGGGGCAAACAGGCAACGTCTATTCAACTTAGCGGTTGTGGTGAACCAAGGGCAAATTCAAATCCATGAAAGAGGTAGAAACATGTACCAAGACAAGACCTTAGTGTGCAAAGAGTGTGGAAAAGAGTTCATCTTCACCGCCGGTGAGCAGGAATTCTATGCGGAGCGTGGCTTTGTCAACGAGCCCCAGCGCTGCAAGGAGTGCCGTGATGCCCGCAAAAACAAGCTGAAAACCCAGAAAGAGATGTACACCACAACCTGTGCCGCCTGCGGCGGAGAAGCGAAAGTTCCGTTCAAGCCCCGTGAGGATCGTCCGGTTTATTGCAGCGAATGCTTCGCCAAAATGAAGGGCCAGCAGCAGTAATCCAACACTGAAAACAAAACCGCCCGGCCGTTCGCTCGGTGTCCATAAGACGACCGTCCGCTAAAAATACGGGAAAAAGGGATCGGTCAGGCAGAGTTTAAAAAAACAGACAGCAAATGATGCGAAAGCATCGGGCGCTGCCTGTTTTTTTTACTTTTAAGACGGAAAGCCGGCGTTTCTGCGTCATGAGCACAATGGAGCAGCCATCATAAGAATCATTGCGGAAGGTTTAAAAAGCGGCGTTTTTTCGCCTGTAATCGGGGCCCTGCGGAAAGGATGCCCGCGGAACGCATAAGGCGATCGAATCGGCGCTTCCCCAACAAAAGCCGATCATAAGATGCATATGGGATATTCTCAACGGCACGGAGCGTGATACGGCCGGAGATAAGCGGCGGCCGTCTCCATGAAGCGATGAAAGGAATTACGGAGTATAGGGTTTGTTCTCGGCCTTGCCGTTTTCACGCATTTCCGAGCAGGTGACGCCAAAATACTTGGCGAACATCTTATAAAACCCGCGGATATCGCTGTAGCCTACCGCCATGGCGATATCCTTGATCGGCATATCCGTACTGATCAGCAGATCCTGCGCATGTTTCATTCGGATGTTGATTAAACAGGATTGAATGGAGAAGCTCGTCTCTTTCTTGAAAAGTCTGCTGGCATACGCAGGAGACATATAGACCAGATTTTCTATCTCCTGTATTTTAATGTCCCGGGCATAATTTTCTTCCAGATATTTGACGATGGGCGGAGATACGGTCTTTATTCCGGGGTTGCCGTAATCCACGTTATAAAACTCGTACATGTTTCCGAAGGCAATATCCATCACGGACTTGATGTCTGTCGTATTTTTTGCTGCCGAAAGCTTCGGCATCGCCTCCTGGCTTGCGGCCATTTCCCTCTCTTCCATCAATTATGTCGCCGGAGAGGTGGCCAGCGAAGCTACCGCCAACGGCATCTATCTCTGGAACGGCGGCGTTCTTGCGGTCGGCGGCGTTCTGTTCCTGCTTGCCGTTTTGCCTTACAACCTGAGCAGCACGCGTTACTGCGAGATCGTCAAAGAGCTTGACGTCCGCAAATCCGCGGAAAACTCCTGATACCTTTCAAATACACAACCCCATACAGGCTTTTCCGAAAATGGTATCCCCGGTCTGCATCTTGCCGCAGACCGGGGATACCCGCGAGAGTTTTGTTTTTGTATCATTTTGTCTTTTTGAATGATGGGGATCGACCGATTTATACGGACCGAATTATCAGAAAACCACTTTCTGTGAATGCGTCAGGAAAGAAGATGGATTTCATTCTCAAAGTATTTGAAATTTCACGCATGACCAATCATAATGGCCCCGGAATTAGGACTCTTGTCCATTTTAAGGGGTGTCCCCTGCGCTGCCGTTGGTGCTCGACTCCGGAATCGCAGCTTAGAGAAGAGGAACTTCTTTATAAATCCGTCCGGTGCATCATGTGCGGCGCTTGTATGCAGGCGTGCCCGGCAGGTGCCATCACGCCGGCAAAAGAAGCCGGGAAGAAGATGAGTATCGACAGGAATCTTTGCAGACGCTGTTTCACATGCGTTCCGGGATGTTGCAGCGGGGCGCTGTCCAAAAGCGGAAAAAACTGGTCCGTGGACGATCTTGTGGATGAAATCTGCAAGGATGAAATATTTTTTGCGAGTTCCGGCGGCGGAGTTACTTTTTCGGGCGGAGAGCCTCTGATGTATGTGGACGACGATATGGTCGAGCTGTACCGCCGTATCAAAGAGAAGTCCATCACCATCGGAGTCGATACGACCGGATATGTCCCTTGGGAGGATATCGAACGGATCCTTCCGTATGCCGACTTTTTCCTCTGGGATCTGAAAGTTATGGATCCGGTAAAACATAAGGAATTTACCGGTGTGGACAACAGGCTGATCTTAGAGAACCTTGAAAAGGTGGAAGAAAATGCGCAGAAGTATGGAACCAGAGTCTATATCCGGTGCATTCAGGTACCCGAACTGACGGACTCCGACGAGAATCTCAGGGAGACCTGCGAATTCCTTTCGGGAATGAAATGTATAGAGGAATTGGATCTCGTGAATTTCCACCATTTAGGATTGAAGCGATATGAGGCCTCAGGGCATCCCTACCTGATGGAAGGGACGGAGCCGCTACCGAAAAGCATTTTGGAAGAGAAACGGAAATTGGTGGAAAGCCTCGGCATTCCATGCAAAATAAATTTCTGAGGATCCAAAGCGGCTTTTCCGCACCGCCGCAGAAACCGGGGTCAGACGAAACAGGCTTCAACGTGAGCTGCCCTTGGAGAGGGGCATATAAACTACTACTTCATCATATGGAGAGAAAAACATGAATACAAGATGTGTCGAGAATCCACAGGAAGTGGATACATGGCAACATTATTTTGAAAGAACCTGCTCTCCTCACGTAAAGCAGGCTATCAAGCGGGCGGTGCGTACGCCTGAAGTATGTCTTGAGCATGCTTTGACCGAGATTGAAGTACATAAGGAAACGGACGGAACGCTCCCTCATATCGTTCAGCGCGCGATGATCTTCAAACGCTTTGAGGAGACGAGGACACTTAATATTTATGACAACGAGCTCATCGTCGGCAACGTCAACAGCAAGATCCGCGGTTCGCTGATCTTCGGCTATCTGCTGGGCAATCAGCTCGACGCCGAATTGGACGATCCGGTCTACGACTATGAGATCCGTTCCAACGACCGCCATCACATCTCCGAAGAGGAGCGCAAGGTCATCCGCGAGCAGATCGTCCCGTTCTTCAAAGGCCACTGCATGGAGGATGCAATTCGCGCTGCTGCCGACGGCGACGTAAAGGATAATGGATATCATCCACCGCACCGAACAGGAAGAGTGGTAATGACGGTCCCGTCATTAAATTCTTCGATACGGATCTCTTTAAAGGACCCGGGTATAATACCCGGGTCCTTTCTGGCTTGTTTTCCCTCTATACGATCCAACGAGTTCATTTCTCCGGCGTTTCAATGCCCGCTTCACATGAAAGGAGATCATCAAATGGAGAATTTTCAGTTCTGTCTGCCGACAACGATTCTGTTCGGCAGAGGGCAGATCGCTCATCTCCCGGAGGTGATGGCCGGATTCGGCAAAAGGCGCTGCTTGCCTACGGCGGAGGAAGCATCAAAAGAACCGGGCTGTACGAAAAAGTCAGGGAACTGCTCCCCTCCTGTGAAATGTATGAGCTGCCGGGAATTGCACAAAATCCGAAAATCAGCAGCGTTCGGGAGGGTTGTAAGGCTTTGTCGGGAACATGATATGCATGTGATCCTCGCCGTCGGCGGCAGCGTGATAGATTGCTCCAAAGCGATCGCGGCGGCGTATTATTATCCGGGCGACGCATGGGAGATGATCGCACGCCACGCGGAAATAAAAAAGGCTCTGCCGAGAGTTATGCGCCGGTCCCCCGTCGGTACCGTTTAGAAGCCGGGGGCCGCGGGCGGGGTTTTGGCGTATGCGGGAATTCATCCGGGTTCTGCCGAGGCTGCCGCTTTCTTTTTTCGGCCTCCGTTTTCTTTTTGCTTGCGCCGCCCTTCCAGTTCATACCCGGTTCACGAAACCGCGGTAAGGTAGGGGCAGATTCGGAAAAAAAAGGGGGCCTTCGGGTGCGGGAAACATTCAAAAAGGAACATCGGCGTCTGCATCTTTTGGTCTGGAAGCTGATTAAAACGCCTCTTCGCCTTTTGCTGAAATTCAAACTCGGCTACCGCTACGAAAAAGTCGACAATCCGTCCGAAGCGTGCTTCGTCGTCTGCAACCACACCTCGAACTGGGATCCTTTGCTGGTGGCCGCGGCTTTTCGGCAGCAGATGTACTTCGTCGCCGGGGATCATCTTGCCCGGATGGGCTTTAAGAGCTGGCTGATCCGCTTTCTGGCCAGCCCGATCTTCCGGATGAAGGCCCGGACCGAGGCCCGTTCCGCGGCAGAAATCCTGCACTGCATCCGCGCGGGATACAGCGTCTGCATTTTCCCGGAGGGGAGCTGCACCTGGGACGGCCGCACCGCCTCCGCCTACCCGGGAACCGGCCGGCTGATCCGGAAATGCGGCGTCCCGCTCTATATTTACCGCATCGAGGGCGGCTATTTCAGCATGCCCCGCTGGACGTCTTTCGTCCGGAAGGGCAATCTGGAGGGAACTTTCGCGGCACAGTATACCGCCGAAGAACTCGCCGCCATGACGGACGAGGAGGTCGATCGGTTGATCGGCGAGCATCTCGTCGCCGACGGTTATGCGTATGAGGCGGCGCACCCCTGCCGTCGAAAATGTCTGCACCGCGCGGAATCGCTCGAGGCGGCGCTCTACCTTTGCCCGGTCTGCGGAAAGCTCGGTACTTTCTATACAAAAGGCGACCGGATCGTCTGCTCGGCGTGCGGCCTTACGCTGATTCTCGACGAGCAGATGAAATTCCGAAAACCCGGCGGAGACAAGCTGCCGTTTTCCGACATCGGGGAATGGGTACGCTGGCAAAAGGCCCGTACCAAAGCGATCGGGCCGGAGTTTGCGCTCCTTCCTCCCGAAACCCATCTCACCGCAGATTCCGGCGTCCTGCTTTTTACCTGCCTGCCCGGCGCTTCCGAGAGCCGTCCGCTCGGTTCCGGGACGCTCTCTCTCCACCCGGACCGGATGGAATTTGAGATCGAGGGCGGCAAGGTCTTTTCCTTTCCACTCTCCGGGCTCAGCGACATCTCGGTGCAGATGCGCTGCCGGCTCGAATTCTGCTGCGCCGGGGACTATTATGAGGTTCTGCCGGGGAATTCCTCCTATTCCGCGCTCAAATATGCCCAGCTCGCCGGCGCAATGAACGAAAAGACGCGGGTCATGATTTAAAAAGACGGAAAGGGAACCTTCTCCGCCGATGGAAAGTGCCCCGGACGCCGCTTTCTCCCCAAAGATTCATCCCATCCGGCATATTCTTTCTGCGATGCTTCGGATCGGAGCCCTGATTTTCGAAAGCACCCGTTCTTTGCCGGAACCATCGTCAGGGCTATCCGTTCCATCGGCGGCCCGCGTTGACCCCAACCTGCGGTGCCTCGGATCGGGAATTCCGAATCCCGGAAGCATCCATCTTTTGCCGGAATTATAAAAAAACGCCCAGAGTATCCGCTCCGGGCGTCTTTTATGAATCATATTCCCTGAAAGGCATCTTTTCTTTAAAAGATTGTTTCATGGCGGCAACGCAGGCGTCATTCTGCCAACAGCGTCAGGCGGTCCAGACCGGCTCCCTCCAAAAAGGTGTCGGCACTGTAAGCAAAGAGCACCTGTTGGTAGTCGGAGACCCGGATCGCCGCAAGCATGCTGTCCGGGACGGCAGAAAGATCGACGAAGGTGATATGGGCATAGTGGTTTGCCAGAAACGGCAGCCAACTCTTTGCGGTTTCGTCGCCGAAAACCAGCAGCCATTCTTCGTATGGGCCGTTTGCGTCGATCTCCGTGACCGGAGTGAGTCCTCCGAGCAGGATGTCTGTCGGGTCGTTCCAGTCCGTCTGACGGTCGTACAGCCCCTCCTGCACCGTCCGAGTGCCGTCTGCGGCCGTGTGGGTCACGGTGTATTCGCGCTCATACTGCGTATAGGCATACATGGCGATAAAATCGCCGGATGCGTACTCGCCGAGCGCGCCGGATGCCAGAGAGCCCTTGAACCCATGGGCCGCGTAGGCGATGTTGAAATCGGAAATCGGCCTTACGCGGAGGTTGAGCGCGGAGGCATATTCGCTGTAGACGTAATAGCCGCCGAGCGAGGTCAGGTTTTCTTCCGTATTATAATAAATATATTCGCTGCGGTGCGCAAAAAGGGACTGGTAGACATCGACGGTCACAGCCTTGCCGGAGAGATCCGCATAGACCTCGGAGATCATGTGGCGCTGGTTGTAGAGGCGGTCCGCGGCGGCGCTGTTGATCTCCTGTTGCTTGATGATGACCGCCGTCGGAATCAGCATGACGCAGGCGCCGGCTCTATGATCCGAGACGAAATCCCCGATTGCCTCCGCCGAAGATTTTGTCGTATCGGTCTCCGGCGCTTCGATATTCTTGAGCAGGGAACCGTCCTCGCCGATGAAGACGCCGTCGAACTCGCGCCGGCCGGAGAGATAGAGCAGGCGCACCGCGAGCTGAGAAAGCTGATCTCGCTCAGGCAAATTCTCCGAGAGGAACGACTCGATCCCCGCGGAAAAGCTACCCGATGAAAGAGCCCCGAAATTTGGGATGGGGAACGCCTTCCCACTGAGCAGCGCGAGCACTCCGGAAACCGTAAGCACGGCGGCCAGAAACAGGGCGATTGCTTTTTTCAACGGCGGCACCTCCTTTTCAAAAGAATGACGACGCTCCGGTCAGAGCAGATAGGCCGTGCAGAGGGCAAGCAGCGCCGTGCTCATCACAAGGTCGTACACGCCGCCCACGTTTGGGCTGCGGCGGCGGAGCCGATGGATGAGCACGCTCATGAAGTTGGTCAGCAAAACCGCCCCGGCGATCAGCGGGATCACGCTGCCGGAAATGTCGTAGGCGGTCTCCGTCGTGGAGAAGCTGGCGGAGAAGCCGAACATCGCCCCAAAGTAGCGGAGCATCTCCCCGAGGGAATCCGCGGAGAAGATGACCATCGACAGCATCGTGATGCAGAACGTGTAGATGCCGGTAAAGAACCGCGGAATGCGCTCCAGATAGCGGCCGAGGAACCATTTTTCCAGCAGGATGAACGCCGCAATATAGAGACCCCAGACGATGAAATTCATCCGGATACCGAACCAGACGCCGGCCAGCATACAGACGAGCGACGTATTGAGCGCGTCCTGTAGCGGCGTCGGTTTTTCGGATTTAAGATTATCATACACATAATAATGGAAGAATTCCGTGACCGTCATGTTAAAACGGGAGAAAAATTCCGTGACCGAGGCACTCTGGAATGGGAACCAGAAGTTCTTGGGCAATTCGAGACCGAAACAGAGCCCGAGCCCGCGCGCCATGTCGCAGAAGCCCGACAGATCGAAAAAGATCTTCATCGCGAAGGTGATCATCACCATCCACGCGCCGACCACCGTCAGCTCGTCCGCGGCTTTCAGGTTCGCGCAGACCTGACCGATCGGCACCGACAACAGCACATATTTCGCGAGACCGCGGATGAATTTCACGAGCCCATTGCCGATCTGTTCAAGCGTCGGCTTGGGAGGAACCGGCTTCTTCCAGAGGTTGTCGATCCGCACCAAAGGGCCGCGATAGAGCTTGGCGAAAAAGCCGAGAAACAGTCCGAAACGGAAAAAATTTGTCTCATATTCCGCATCGTATTTATAGACGTCCACCAGATAGCCGAGCGAGGTGAAGGCGACGACCATCGTTCCCAGCGGAATCGCCCGGCCGGTGATCTGGTTGAGCGCGGAAAACAGAATCATCACGCCGGCGTTTTCCATGATGCCGAAGACATAGATCGCCTTGTGGAGCTTGGGGCTTCCCTCGGTTCTGCGCAGGCCCTCGGACAGCGCATACTGAAAGACGAGCACGCCGCAGAAGATCAAAAACTGATCCGGCTGCGAGAGGCCATAAAATGCGATGGAGATCAGAAACAGCGCGGCGCTTCTCCATTTTGCGGGCGTGATCAGAAAGAGCGCCAGGGAGACCGGCAGAAACAGATAGAGAAATGTAAGGCTGTAAAGCTGCACAGACGCCCTCCTCTTTTTTATGATTCCGGCAGCCGCCGGTCCGGATATCTTTTGAAGCCCTTCCGCCGCTGGATATTTTCCTGCGCCGGAAAAACAGAAACTGCTTTTTTATGGAAGACGGTTCCCGCGTCCCGAAGCTCCGACGCGGCGGAAATCTATCTTTGACCATGCTCTCTGAGGAAAGCAAGGTCTTTATCCTCTCAAAGGATGATTCTCTCGAAGAACAAGTACGGTTTTTTTAAGAAACGGTTTCCTCAGAGAAAACAGAAGTTCCTTCTCCGGAATGCAAAGCCTGCTCCCCAAAGAAAAAGCTATTTTAACGCGGCCCGAAGCTCCGCCGCGGCGCCGCGTAGTTCTTCCTCCGTCGTCAGAACGGCGAGCACCTCTCCGAGGGCATTGGCCGAGAGGCGCTTCGGCAGGCGGTAACGCTCGCAGATCTTCTCCCGAAGCAGGTGAGACCCTTTTCCGCCGGAAAGCCCGAGCTCATAAAGGCACGCCTTGGAGAGCGGCGCCGGGCGTTCTTCCCCGGAATCGGTTCCGAGACCGGCGGCCTCAAATGCGCGACGGAGGGTCTCCGTATCCATGCCCTCTACGCCGAGGAGACCGGCTTTCCCGGCATGAACTTTGCGCTTCTCCTTGCCGGGGATGTCCGGGATATAGATCTGCCGGATCTGATCCGCTGGAATCGACGAGGCGAGATACCCGCGGAGCTGAAATCCCGCCGGGTCGGAATCCGTCAGCACGGCGATGCCGGTCTTGGCGGCGAGGGCGCGGATCATCGCGAAGCGCTCCTTATCGTTATAGATCCGGAAACCGTCCAGCGCGAGGATATTTCCCTCCACCAGCTCGGAAAGCCGGATTTTATCGTATTTCCCCTCCACGATGAGAGTTTCTCTCAGTTTAAACGGTTTTTGTGACGGTTCCACCTTCAGCTCCCCCGCCCGGCCAGAAATAGTCTGCCGACGGCCTCTTCCAGAACCATCCGCGGATCCGTGCCGGTGCTTTTGATTTTTCTGTCGGCCGTGAGCAGGATGTCCAGCATCCCGGAGAGCACCGCCGCGCTGTAAAGAGAGCGATTCCGGATCGCGCGCTCGGCGATGAATTCCCGCCCCGCATAGGACTGCGGCCAGTCCCTTGCCATGTCGGATTTTGTCTTTCCGCAGGCGGCTGCGCACCTTGCCCGAAATAAATCGACATAGGCGCCGGAGAGATTTGCCAGAATGGAGGAAGGCTCCTCCCCCATCGCGCAGAGCTCATCGATCACCGCGAAGGCGCTGGCAAAATCGCCGCCCTTCACCCGGTCGGCAAGGTCGTAGATCCGCGCATCCGGCGCCTCACAGGTCACCTTTTCGAGGATCTCCTCCGTCACCTTCCCGTCCTTTGCGTATTCGGCGGCCTTTTTGGTCTCGCCCCGCACGACGGCGCTGTCCGTTCCGCAGCGGGAGACAAGCGCATAGGAGACCTTCCTGTCCATCGAGGCCCCGTGGGCTTCGGCCTCCGATTCCGCCAGCCTGCAGAGTTCGGCGGTCGTATACGGCTCGCACAGGACGACGCCCCCGCCTTTTTTATCGATCAGTCTCCGGAAGGAGGCATATTTTTCGAGCTTCTTTTTATCTTTTTTGGGTTCGGCGTCTATGACATTATAAAGAAAAACGGCCGTCGCGCCGTTTTCGGCACAGAGCTCTGTCACAAACTGCTCAAGCTTGCCGCGCTCGGTGGAATTCAGCTTTTCAAGCGGCAGATCCTCCGCAAGGACGCAGCGCCGCCCGCCGTCAAAAGAGATCTCAAACGCCGCATCCGCGAGCGCATCCGCCGAAACATTGCCGTTAAAGACATGAAGACCCGGGCCGGCCTTTCCGCCCATCGCAAGATTCGCGACGGCATCGGCGAACCGGCGCTTCCGGGCGGAATCGCTGCCGTAGATGAAATAGACGGGCAGGGGCATCCCCAGACGGATATGGCGCAGCAGATCGTCGGCGGTTTTAAAAATCAAGCTCTCAGCCCCTTTTTACAGTCTCCCCGCGGCAGTAAAACGTCACTCCTCCGGATCCGGCGGAGACAATTTCATCGGCCCCGCCGAATACGCCGCCGCAGCCGATGGTGACGAGGGAACCGCACCGCAGAACGGAGATTTTCTCCATCGATACCCCGCGGACCACGGCGATGTCCGGCCTGCGGTATTTTGCTTCGATGTCCATTATATCACATCCGCCGGAATAATATAAGAGGACGGTATCCTCCGTCTCTACGGCGAAATCCTGCCCGCTGAAAAAGACGGCGCGGGTCCCGTCCCCCAGCATAACCTCCATCGGATAAAAAGCGGCCTCCGCTCCGGCGCGGGAGACGGCGGCAGGATCCGACAGCACCGAAAGCTCCGGAGCATAGATCTCCTCCAGCCGAAGCTCCGCCGCGGCATCCCCGTCCCCGGCGGAGACGAGCGCGGCGACATGATTGTTGTAATAGCCGGCGATCTTCCGGACGGAATAGGTGTCGTCATACCCGAGGTTCTCCGCGATCAGGAGCGTTTGGCCGTTCGCCGTACAGGAGACGGCCGTGCCCTCCTCAAGCGGAACAACGCGGATCTCCGTCAGGCCTTTTTTGAGCACGGATTCTCCGGTCAGCCCGATACAGAGCGCCGTCAGCGACAGAAGCACCGCCAGTTTATAAAAGCGAAGGCGCGTATGCATCAACCTCGGCATCACGAAAAGCAGGATCGTCCCCGCGATCCAGAGAAACAGCCATCCGCTTTCCGCCGGAACGATCGACTCCGGAACCGCAGAAAACGCCTTTGCCATGCCGATGAGCAGCACCGCAAAGAATTCCGCCAGCTTCGCGGTCAAAAAGCCGACGGCCTTGAGCACCGGTATTTGGCTGAGCACGGCGGTCGGAATGCCCGCATAGATGGCGAGCATGGCGACCGGCCCTGCAAAGAGGTTGGAGACGAGCCCCGCGAAGCAGACGATTCCATAAAAGGCCGCGCAGATCGGCGCCGTGAAGCTCCATGCGGAGACGCAGATGCCGATATTTTCTAAAAGAAGGTTCATGCGGCGGCGTCCCCTTTTCGTCAGGGACAAGCGCCGCGGAATCGCTTTCCAAAGCAGTAGAGACAGCGGAACCGAACAGGTGACGATACCGAGGCTGCCCGCCACGGACATCAGAAAGCCGCAGTCGCAGGCCGCCGCCGGATCGATCAACACGACCAGCGACGCGCCGAAGGCAAGCGAACTTGGGGCATCCGGCTCCGAATCGGTAAGCATGCCGACATATCGCACCAGCATCATAAACGCCGCCCGCAAAACGGACATGCCGAAACCGGCCGCCGCCGCATAGAGAACGGTCACCGCAATCAGCAAAACGGCCCTCTTTTTCCTGCCCGTACATACCGTGCCGAGCAGCTTTTCAGCAAACCATGCGACCGCCACCATATGCATGCCGGAGACGCAGAGGATGGCCGACATGCCCGCGCGGCGAAAATGATCGGTGATCTCCGTGTCAAGATCGTCTCCGACGCCGAAGATCATTTTCTCCAGCAGGCGAAACGAATCTCCGGAAAGATAGGTTCCGAGCGAATCCGTAAACCAGCCCCGGTACGCGGCAAGAAGCGTCGACCCCGTTACGAAGTTTTCCTGCAAAACGGTCGGCTGTTCGACAAAAGAGGCATAGGATCGGATGCCGGAGGCCCGTTCTTCGGCCGTTTCCGCAAACGTATCGTTTTCTGCGGAGCCGTCGTCCTCCTCCCCGAGAAACAGAATCTTCCCCGCGATCAGATCCCCACGTTCCACGTCGTAGTCGCCGTAGCCACTGATCCGGACCCGGATTTGCTGCGGCGCGCCCTGCCCGTCAAGCGAGCGTGTGCCGACCGTAAACCTTGTGCGGCCGCTGCTGCTCTCGATCTCCTCCACCACGCCAGTGAAGGAGAGTTCCTGCCCGGCAAGAGAGCGAACCGGCTCATAAAATAAAAACAGATAACCCGAGATCCACGCAAAAGCGGCGGCTGCCGAGAGGGAAACCAGAAACGCGCGCCGCTCCTTCCAGACAAATCGGAAGATCACCGAAAAGAAGAGCGCCGTCGCCGCAGCCGCCAGATCCGCGGTCAGGCTCAGGAAAGACGCGGCAAACGTCCCGGCCAGAAACGAATATCCTGCCCAGCAAAAAGGACGTCTGATCGGCCGCTCCCGTTCCATGACTTTCAAGACTTCCATGGCTCAGGCCTCTTTCCCGATAATTTGACATAATTATACAAAAAAACAGGGACTTCCGCAATGCGAAAACCCCTGTTCCGGAAAAATATCCTGTTTATTCCTGCCCGTTCAGTTCCTCTTCCGCCTTCAGCTGGGCGAGATGCTCCTGATAGGCGGTCAGGATGGCCTCCTCCATCGTTCGCCTCGCCTCCGGCGTGATGGGATGCACGATGTCTCGAAAGACGCCGCCCTCGTCTTTTCGGCTCGGCATGGCGACGAAAAGGCGTTCCGGCCCTTCAATGACTTTTAAGTCGTGGACGGCGAGGTCGTTATCCACCGTGACGGAAACAAGGGCTTTGAGACGGTCGTTCTGATAGGTCTTTCTGATGCGAATATCCGTGATGTTCATCTTCTGCTCCTCCTAATATGATTCTGCTATAGTATTTGGCAGAATCATCCGGGTTATGCAGGCAAAAAAAGCCGGATGAAAGCCTTCGGTACGGAAAAAATTCGGCCCGGCACGCCGCTGCTTGGCGGATGGAACGAGTCGCAAAATAGATGTTTCTTTTTCCGCCGGTTTGCAATATAATATTAAGATAAGTGAATATAAGTGGTTTTTTCCGCTTTTTCCGATAGAAAGCAGGCGATAATTTTGACAATCGATGAAGAACTGTTGAAACAGTGCAGACATCTGCACTTTATCGGCATCGGCGGTTCCGGCATGTTCCCGATGGTACAGATCCTCCACAAGGAGGGCTACTATATCACCGGCTCGGACAACAACGAGACGGAGACCACCCGCGTGGAGCGTGAGATGGGTATCCCGGTCACGTTCGGACAGTCGGCCGAAAATATTGCGGGCGCGGACCTGATCGTCCACACCGCCGCCATCATGGACGACAACCCCGAGCTGATCGCGGCGCGGGCCTCCGGCGTGCCGTGCCTTGAGCGCAGCGAGATGCTGGGGCTCCTCTCCCGCCGCTATAACCGGGCGGTCTGCGTCTCCGGCACGCACGGCAAGACCACCACCTCCGCCATGATCGCTCAGGTTCTGCTGGAGGCCGGCTTCGACCCCTCCGCCTTCATCGGCGGAAAGGTTAAAGCCCTCGGCGGCAGCGGCCGAGCAGGAAACAGCGACATTATCGTGATCGAGGCCTGCGAATTCCGGGATACGTTCCTGCATCTTGCAAACGACATCTCCGTGATCCTCAACATCGACAACGACCATCTCGATTATTTCGGCACGATTGAAAACAGCATCCGGTCCTTCCGCACGTTTGCGGAACACAGCACCGGCCCCGTGATCGTCAACGGCTGCGACACCAACACGATGAAGGCCGTCGAAGGTCTCGACAAGGAGACCATTACCTTCGGCTGGGACAGCTCCTGCCGCTACTGGCCGAAGGATATCCGTCCGCTCGGCGGCGCCAAGAGCGGCTACACGCTGATGCGCGGAGACGAGGCGCTCGCGGAAGTGACGCTCTCGATTCCGGGAAAACATAATATCCTCAACTCGCTCGCCTGCGCCGCCGCCTGTATCTGTGTCGGTGCCGACCCGAAAGTGGTCGCCGAGAAGATCGCCCATTTTCCCGGCGCGGGCAGACGCTTTGAAATCCTCGGTGAAGTCGGCGGCGTCACAATCGCGGACGATTACGCCCATCATCCGGCGGAGGTCAAGGCCACGCTCAAAGCCGCAAAGGAGATGGATTTTCACGAGGTCTGGGCCGTGTTCCAGCCGTTCACCTACTCCCGCACGGCGATGCTGCTCGACGATTTCGTGGATGCGCTCTCGGTCGCCGACCATGTGGTCATGAGCGAGATCATGGGCAGCCGCGAAAAAAACACGTACAATATTTATACAAAAGACCTCGCCACCAAAATTCCCGGCAGCGTCTGGTTCAATACCTTCCGGGAGATGGCCGACTACACCCTCGCCCACGCGAAACCCGGCGACCTCGTGATCACTCTCGGCTGCGGCGACGTCTACAAATGCGCCTACATTATGGTTGGGAGACCGGCGAACGGCGTCTAAAACATGGCAGAGCCATGTTTTAGACTGGGAGTTTTGCTGACGCAAAACATCCTCGTGAAACGGATTGACAAAGCCATGGCTATACTTGGAGTTCCGCTCCGCGGACTATTCTTGTAAAGCAGACGGGCAAAGCTATGGTATACCAGAGGTTTTACTCCGCGGAACATTCTTGTAAAATAGGTCGACAAATCCATGTTTTAAATTGGGAGTTTTGCCGACGCAAGACATTCCCGCAAATGGATCGGTAAAGCTATGTTCTGTCATATTTCGGACCGGAGGTTCTGCTCCGGAGAAACCAAAACACATCCGCAAAAGAAAGGATGAGCAACGATGAAACCGCTTGGAAAAGCACTCGACGAATTCCGTATTTACATCGCCGGCCAAAAGATGGAGGCCTCCGAGACCATCGGCGCGCTGATCGAAAACGGCCAGAGCGAGGAAGCCGCCGTCGAACGGGCAAAAGTTACCGCCGGAGACATTTTTCTCGCCTATTTGCAGCAGACGGAAAAGGCGCATGGACGGGAAGGCTATGCGGATTTCGTAAAAGCCTACGCCGAAGCGCTGGCTCCGCAGATCGCCGACTGGAAACGCCGGAAAGAGAGCGCGGAGGCCGACGACTGGACGCCTCAGATTCTTATCAACACGGCGAGGCTCGATAAAACCGAGGAACTGCTGACCGTCTTTACCGACATTATGGAAAACGCTCAGGAGGAATGATTTCCGCAAATAAAACGCTCCTGTTGGAATATTTCCGTCCAGACGGCATCCACTTGGTAGAAACGGCGGCACATTCGACCGTATGCCGTCGGGGATCGCCGCCGCGCCGGGAGAACCCGGATTTACGCACCTGATCCATCCGAATCGTATAAGTCCCGTGGGCCTCGGATTTGCCTGCCGGAATCAAGGCCGGAGGCAGCGGCGGCCGGTATCGTTTTTTGCCTTATGTACCCCGGCACGTCCGTATGATGGCGAATGATATAAAACAAAAAATCCCCCGGAGGCTTTTCCCTGGGGGATTTTTATTTTATTTCGCATAAACCGGGTCTGTTTTCGCAGGTTCCGCGCACGGCCTATAAGGAGAATCTCCGGCACCCTTTGAATACGGGGCGGCCGATAGGATTCCTGCTGCGATGCAACAGAAACGCCGACGCCTTTTGATCACATGGGCGGCAGACTCTATTAGGACCTGCGAGCTACCGATCCGCGGCGGTTCCGACAGGCTCAGAGCCGCAGCAGCATGGCCACCCAGCCGCCCTCGGTGAGCCGTTTTTCGACGCGGAAACCCGCATCCAGAGAGGCTTTTTCGGTCTCGTCGGCGCGGGTATCGATGATGCCAGAGACGATCAGCGCGCCGCCCGGCAAGAGGAATTCCTTCACTGTCCCGAGCAGGCGAATGATCACATCCGCGACGATATTCGCGGTAACGATCTCAAACCGGCCGGAGACCTTCTCAGTCAGGTCGCCGCAGACAAATTCCGTGACGCCGGAGGTACCGTTCAGCGCGGCATTCTCCTTTGCAACCCTGACGGCCACCGGATCGATATCGACGCCGAGCGCATACGGAACGCCGAGCAGCGCCGCGCCGACCGCGAGGATACCGCTGCCGGTGCCGACGTCGAGAAGCCTTGTTTGTTCGGTCACGCACTCCTCAAGAAGGCGCAGACAGAGCCGCGTCGTCTCATGGGTGCCGGTGCCGAAGGCCATGCCGGGATCGAGCCGGATGACCTTTTCATCCCCGGAAGGCTCATAGGTCTCCCATGAGGGACAGACGGCCAGCTTCTCGCCGATCTTCTGCGCATGATAGTATTTTTTCCAGTTGTTCGCCCAGTCCTCCTCCCGCACATCTTCGGTGTGGAGCTCATAGGCAATTCCCGCCGCCGCAAACCGCTCCTTCAGGAATTCCACGGCCTCCGTGAGCGCCCGCTCCTGCTTCAAATACAGATGAATCAGGGAATGCGTGCGGTCCTTTTCCAGAAGATCCTTCTCAATCAGATCGATGTGCGCGATCTCCTGAACCTCGGCTTCGAGATCGGAATAATCCTCGATGTAGATGCCGGCATCCGCCGTCATGGAGCAGATCGCCGCGGCGCGCTCGGTATCCTCGGTCGGAATCTTGACCGTCAGCTCGTTCCAGATATCGTCCATGCTCAATCTCCTTTAAAGGAATCTTTGACTTTGTCGAAGAAGCTCTTGCGCTTCGTGTAGTTGCGGTCCGTCATGGATTTTTCAAACTCCCGGAGCAGATCCTTCTGCTTGCCGGAGAGGTTCTGCGGCACCTCGACGACGACGCGGACATACTGATCGCCGCGGCCCCGGCTGTTGACGTACGGAATGCCCTTGTTGCGGAGCCGGAACGTCGCGCCGGACTGCGTGCCCTCCGGAATATCATATTTTACTTTGCCGTCGATGGTCGGCACCGTGATCTCGTCGCCGAGCACCGCCTGCATGAAGCTGACCGGAATATCGCACCAGACGTCGAAGCTGTCGCGTTGGAAGATTGCGTCCTTCTGAACGGAGACCGTGACGTTGAGGTCGCCGGCCGGGCCGCTGTTGACGCCCTCGTCGCCCTGACCTCGCACGACGAAGGTCTGGCCGTCGTCGATGCCTGCCGGGATGTCCACGGCAACTCTGCGGTTATGACGGATCCGGCCCATGCCGTTGCAGGATGGGCAGGGATCGTTTACAATTTTGCCGCGGCCGTTGCAGCGCGGGCAGGTCTTTGTCGTCTGGATCACGCCGAACGGGCTGCGCTGCTGAACCGTGACCTGGCCTCTGCCGCCGCATTCCGGGCAGGTCTCCGGCTGTGTACCGGCCTTTGCGCCGGTGCCGCCGCATTCCGGACAGTGCTCAAGGCGCTGGATCGGGATCTCCCGCCGGCAGCCCTTGGCCGCATCCATAAAATTGATCTGGATACGCACGTTGACGTCGCCGCCGCGGATCGGACCGTTCGGATTTCTTGCTCTGGTGGAGCCGCCGAAACCGAAGCCCTGACCAAAGATGTCGCTGAAGATGTCGCCAAAGTCACCGAAGCCGCCAAACCCGCCGAAGCCGCCGCTGCCCGGTTGCCCGGCTCCATAAGACGGATCCACGCCGGCCTGACCGAACTGATCGTAACGGGCGCGTTTCTGCGGATCGGAAAGCACATCATAGGCCTCTCCGACTTCTTTGAATTTGGCTTCCGCGGTAGGATCACCCGGATTCAGGTCCGGATGGTATTTTTTTGCCAAAGTGCGGTAGGCTTTTTTGATCTCGTCCTCCGAGGCACCCTTCTCAAGGCCGAGCACCTCGTAGTAGTCGCGCTTTTCCGCCATATTCTCTCACCCTTTTATGTCTTCTGATACGGCAAAGAGCGGGGATGTCCCCGCCCTGCCATTTTTATCCCCGCTGCGGGGATCAGTTGTCGTTCACTTCACGGTAATCCGCGTCGACATAGCCGTCGGTTGCACCGGTACCGCCGGTGCTTCCGGTGCTACCGGTGCTGCCGGTGTTGTCGCCGCCGGCCTGCGGACCCTGCTGCTGATAGGCATTCGGGTCGCCCTGCGGTTGCTGTTGGTAGATCTTCGCGGAGAGCTCATAGAATTTATCCTGCAAATCCTTCTGCTTCGTCTTGATCGCCTCGGCGTCGTCGCCCTTCAGGGCTTCTTTCAACGCGTCGATTCGGCTCTGGAGCGCGGATTTGTCGTCGGCGGAGAGTTTCTCGCCGACCTCGCCGAGCGTCTTTTCGCTCTGGTAGACCATCTGATCCGCGGAGTTGCGCAGATCGATCTCCTCGCGGCGCTTCTTATCCTCGGCGGCAAACTGTTCCGCATCCTTGACCGCGTGCTCGACATCCTCCTTGCTCATGTTGGAGGAACTGGTGATCGTGATATGCTGATCCTTGCCGGTGCCGAGATCTTTGGCGCTGACGTTCACAATGCCGTTGGCGTCGATATCAAACGTGACCTCAACCTGCGGGACGCCTCTCGGTGCCGGGACGATACCGTCCAGATGGAACAGACCGAGGGATTTGTTGTCGCGGGCCATCTCGCGCTCGCCCTGAAGGACGTGCACTTCGACCGTAGTCTGGCCGTCGGCCGCCGTGGAGAAGATCTGCGATTTTTTGACCGGGATCGTGGTGTTGCGGTCGATGATCTTGGTGAAGACGCCGCCGAGGGTCTCAACACCGAGGGAAAGCGGAGTGACGTCGAGCAGCACAAGACCTTTGACGTCGCCGCCGAGCACGCCGCCCTGAATCGCGGCGCCCACAGCCACGCACTCATCCGGATTGATGCCCTTGAACGGCTCCTTGCCGGTGACCTTCTTGACCGCATCCTGAACGGCCGGGATTCTCGTGGAACCGCCGACGAGCAGGACCTTGTCGATGTCGGAGAATTTGAGTCCGGCGTCGGCGAGCGCCTTATGAACCGGGCCCATGGTCTTTTCGACCAG
>Ga0116162_10000475_pt1 | contig 28850 bp, 16 predicted proteins | sample AD_UKC105_MetaG_FD_89875 | JGI IMG/M metagenome (GOLD analysis project Ga0116162, IMG submission 89875) | Active sludge microbial communities of municipal wastewater-treating anaerobic digesters from Hong Kong - AD_UKC105_MetaG | ecosystem: Engineered > Bioreactor > Anaerobic > Digestate...
TATACTCACAGATTTCGGCACTCGCCGCCGAGAATACGATAAATGTGCTGTGCGACCGGCTGGAGCTGCTTTACCGCACGGCCATGGCGAACGATTTCATCCGCGAAGACGGCTCGCGGGGCCGTAAACTGGTCTACCTCGACATGGAAGAGTACCACGATATGCAGCTCACCGCCGAGGCGTTCATGCGGACGCTCGACCGCCCGGGGCTGGACAAAGCCGTCGGCGGCATCGCGCTACAGGCGTACCTGCCGGATTCTTTCATCATGATGAAGCGGATCATGGAATGGGCGAACAGGCGCGCCGGCTCAGGCGGAACACCGGTGACCATAAGGCTGGTCAAAGGCGCGAACCTGGAAATGGAAAAAATCGACGCTTCCGCGCAGTGCATGCCGCAGACGCCGTACATTGATAAGATCGACGTCGACGCGAATTATAAGCGGATGTTTCTCGAAGGGATAAAGCCTGAGAACGCGGAAGGAGTGCGGCTCGGCGTCGCGTCGCACAACGTTTTCGACATAGCTTTCTGCATGGTGCATGCGCTCGAATCCGGCGCGATCGACAGGATACAGTTCGAGATGCTGGAAGGCATGGTGGACAGCCTCCTGAAAACCGTGCGCGAGCTGACAGACAGGCTGCTGGTTTACGCGCCCGCCACGAGCAAGAAGGATTTCATTTCCGCCATCGGGTACCTGATCCGCCGCATGGACGAGAACACCGGGCCGGACAATTTTCTCAGCCACTCGTTCGGGCTGGAGGTCGGCAATTCCGAGTGGATCAAGCTCAAAGAAGCGTTCCTGGAATCATGCCGCCGCATGGACGGCATAGAAACCGATCCGCGCAGATGCCAGGACCGGCACGAGACACCCGAATTCGTCGAGGAAAAACACCCGGTTGTGGACAACTTTCAAAACGAATCCAACACGGATTTCGCGCTGATCGCGAACCAGAAATGGGCCGAAGAGATAATAGGGAAATGGGAGCCGATGAGCGACGATAACGCGCCGTCGATCCCGCTGGTGATAGATGGTAAAGAGATAACGAAAAGCCGGGTAAAAAGAGTATGCAGCGATCCTTCGCGGCCCGGCGTCGTGGCAGGCAGATATCTGCAGGCGAACGGGAAAGACATCGAGCGCGCCGTGAGATGCGCGGTGAAGGACGAGGATGGCTGGCGCGGGAAATCTTACGACGAGACAGCCGGGATACTGCGCCGCGTGGCGCAGGAAGTCCGGGCGGCGCGCGCGGACCTGATGGGCGCGGCGATGGCGGACGGCGGCAAGACCTTCCCGGAATCGGACCCCGAGGTTTCCGAAGCGATCGACTTTCTCGAATTCTACCCGCGCGGCGTGAACGAGTTCGCCGACAGGCCGAATCTCGAATGCAGGGGCAAGGGAGTAGTCGCGGTGGTTCCGCCCTGGAACTTCCCGATAGCCATCCCGTGCGGCGGCATCGCGGCGGCGCTTGCAGCGGGCAACACCGTTATCATGAAACCCGCGAGCGACGCGGTGCTCACCGCTTACGAACTCTGTAAATGTTTCTGGCGCGGCGGCGTGTCGAAAAAAACGCTCCAGTTTGCGCCCTGCCCCGGCGGTGCAGCCGGGTCGAAACTTGTCTGCAACCCGGACGTCGATGTCGTTATTCTCACCGGGGGAACATCCACCGCGCTCCGCATGCTCGAAGCGAGGCCCGACATGAACCTGCTTGCGGAAACCGGCGGAAAAAACGCCACGATCGTGACCGCGACAGCCGACAGGGAACAGGCGATAAAACATATACTCCACTCGGCGTTCAGCCATGCGGGCCAGAAATGTTCCGCGACTTCGCTCCTGATTCTCGAAGAAGAGGTCTATGAAGACGAACAGTTCAGGCGCCGGCTTAAAGACGCGGTCGAAAGCATGCCGACCGGCCCGGCGTGGAACCTCGAAAACAGGGTCGGCCCCGTGATACGACCGCCGGACGGCGATCTTCTCACCGGCATGACCGAGCTCGAACCCGGCGAGTTCTGGCTGGTTCCGCCGCGGCAGCTCGACGACAATCCCTGCATGTGGGCACCCGCCGTGAAATGGAATGTGAAACCCGGCGCGTTCACGCACATGACGGAGCTGTTCGGCCCCGTTCTTTCAGTTATGAAAGCCCGCGATCTCGACGAGGCGATAAGCATCGTAAACGCAACAGGCTACGGGCTTACGTCGGGGCTCGAAAGCCTCGACGAGTGCGAGCAGGAAAAATGGACCGACGGCATCCGGGCGGGCAACCTTTACGTCAACCGGGTGACCACCGGCGCGATTGTGCTGAGGCAGCCGTTCGGCGGCATGGGCAAATCGGCGTTCGGCCCCGGCATCAAGGTAGGCGCCCCGAATTATGCGATCCAGTTCATGGACGTCTCCGAAACAGCGCCGCCCACGGGCAGCGCGAACATCATGGACAGGCTTCAGGCGAAACTCGTCCGCGACCTGCACGAACTCAAGCAGAGCGACTCCGGCATCCCCGAAAACGAGATAAACCGGACGATCGTCGCGATCAGCAGCTACGATCTCGCATACAGGGAAGAGTTCTCGGTGCTGCGTGACCATTTCAGGCTTCGCGGACAGGACAACATCAGGCGCTACCTGCCTGCCGGACGGGTCAGGATCAGGCTGAGCGCGGACGATTCGTTCTTCGATATCCTCGCGCGAATCTGTGCGGCGAAAACCGCCCGCTGCTCGATCACCGTCAGCATCCCCCTGGATACCGATATAGAACATATCGACACTATAAAATATCTGGTCTCCGGATGGGGACAAACGGTGACGTTCGTGTCGGAATCCGACGACAAACTGGCGGAACTCGCGCGGGCATACAGAACCGACCGCATCCGATACGCCGCGCCGGACAGGGTTCCGATGCATGTGTACGAAAAATGCGGGGCCGTGCCCGGTGTTTATATATCCCGCGAAAGAGTCATGATGGAAGGACACATCGAGATTCTGTGGTATGTCAAAGAGCAGAGCATCAGCAACGACTACCACCGATACGGCAACCTCGGCGCACGCGCCGGCGAGGAGCGCGACAGGGTATATTGACAACGGGATTCGGACCGCGCGAGCGGTCTTCGTTATGCATTTATTCTTTACATGTTCATGTGTTTTGATTTAAACTCATGTTTCTTTAGCCCGGATTTATCACTGAGAAATCCGGGTTAGTACGTTGTTCAGCAATCCTACAGGGAGATCAGCACTATGAGAAAACTTATCCTTTTAACAGTTATCACAATCCTTATAGCTTTTACTCTGACCGGCGCTGCGCAGGCGGAAAAAATCACCGAGCTGCACAAAAAAGTTGCCCGGATGGAAAAAATGGTGAAACAGCCAATCAGCAAATGGCAGATGTCGCCGAACATCACGCGTGATGAAGCGCTGAGCCCGAAGACGCCGAAAAGCAGGTTCCGAAGAGTAGGCATCGGCTATTTCTGGGCGGATGTAGAATCAATCTGGCTGAGAACCCTGTATACGGTTCCTGAAACAGTGCTCAACATTCCCGTTGAAGGCTCGAAAATCGGCCTCTACATGAATGTCGAAGACTACGGCGAGGTGTACGTAAACGGACACCTGAAACAGATTTTCCGACGCTCCACAGGCCACATCACGATTACGGATGACGCTAAACCCGGCGAGCGATACTTCATCGTTATAAAGATCAGAAGAAAGAGCAACGACACCGGACTGATCCGCGAACTCAGCCTCGAATACAGCTTCCTTCAGGATCTCGAAGTGCGTGCGATTGGTTTCATGGAGGCGCTCAAAGGTCTGAACTCACTGCTCGCGCTGGACGGCCAGACGACCGACGACTGGGTGGACGTTCTGAATAAGGCAGGTGAAAAAATCGACCTGGATGCTCTCAAAAACGGTAAAATTGACGATTTTTACGCTTCGCTCGACGAGAGCGGAAAGGTGCTCGCTCCGCTCACACGCCAACTGAAAAAATACTCGATGCAGCTTATCGCTTATTCACACATCGACCCGGCCTGGATGTGGGACAAGGCCGAGGGGGAACACATCGTCTGGAAGGGAACCAGCGAAAAAGTTCTCGAACTCCAGGAGGATTTCAGCGATTTCGTTTACGTAGCCAACCAGTTGCACTGCTACCGCTGGATGGAAAAGGACTACCCGGAACTCTTCGAGCGGATAAAGGCGGCGGTGGCAAAAGGCGTCTGGGAACCCATGGGCGCGGAATGGGTAGAGCCCGACGGCAACCTGCCGAGCGGCGAAAGCTATGTGCGCCAGTTCCTGTACGGAAGAAAATACTCGAAGGAAAAATTTGATTACGTCAGCACGGTCGGGCTGACCCCCGACAGTTTCGGATACAACTGGAACATGCCCCAGATTCTCACGAAATCGGATATGCGCGGGTTCATCACCCAGAAGATAAGCTGGAACGACACGACTAAATTCCCCCACCATGTGTTCTGGTGGGAATCGCCCGACGGCTCGCGAATGCTCACATACCTGCCGGAAGGCACCTATGGCGAAACGGTGGACGCGGTACGCATGGCCGCGCAGGTACAGGACATGAAGGAACGCCACGGGCTGAACAGCAACCTGGTCATCTTCGGCATCGGCGACCACGGCGGAGGAATCCCCCGCAACTATACCAAACGCGCCTACGGGCTGAAAGCCTCGCCGATCTACGCGAACATCAACTTCGTTTCCGGCGAGCAGTTGTACGACTCGCTCGAAGAGGAAATAAAGCAACCGGGCGCGAACATTCCGGTCTGGGACAGCGAACTCTACCTCCAGTACCACCGCGGCACATACACCACGCAGTCGAAAACCAAGAACAACAACAGGCGAGGCGAGATCGAACTCATGAACGCGGAGCGGTTCTCTTCGATCGCGGAGATAGAAACCCGCTCGGAATATCCATTCAATAAAATCGAGGAAGCCTGGAAGATGCACCTTTTCAACCAGTTCCACGACGTTCTGCCCGGCTCGTCGATCCCGGCGGTCTACAAAGACGCCGATGCCGACTACGCATGGCTGAGAGCAGAAGCGAGACAGGCGCGCGACGACTCGATCAAAAGCATCGCGCAGCAGGCTTTCACGCTCGGAGACGGCGAACCGCTCGTGCTGTTCAACGGGCTGTCGTGGACCCGCGACGGGCTGGTTGAACTCGACCTCGCGCCCGGCATCTCCGAAGTCACCATCATGAACGACGCCAACGAGGTCACGCCCGTACAGATCATCGATAAACCCGGCGGCGGCAAATCCGCCGTGTTCGTCGCGCGCAGCATGCCCGCGCTCGGCTACTCCGTCTATTACATGATTCCCGGCAGACACTCCGATGCTTATTCGCGGATGCTGGCGGCGGACGGCAACACCATCGAGAACGAGTTCTACCGCGTGGATGTCGATCCGAAAACCGGCTGGGTGTCCGCTATCTACGACAAGAAAAACAAGCGAGACATCATAGAGAAAGGCAAGACCGCTTTCGAGCTTCAGGCATACAGGGAACTGCCGTCTTCGGATTCGTGGGACCCGCGGTTCCCCGAGAAAAAGGAAATCATCCCGATGCCGGCGCCGGAAAGCGTCAGAATCGTCGAGAACGGCCCGGTGCGCGTCACCATCGAGGTCGCGCGCGACTTCGGCGAGGCCAGCGGCTTCAAACAGTACTACTCGCTGCTCGAAGGCGTCCCCGTGATCTACGGCAGGCTCGACGCCGGCTGGCACGAATCCAACGTGTTCCTGAAATCTGCTTTCAACCTGAATCTCGACGCCGACGATGTAACTTACGAGATACCCTACGCAACGATAAAACGCACGGCGAAACCGAAGACCCCGGCGGAAAAAGCGCAGTGGGAAGTCAGCGGCCACAGGTTCGCGGACTACACCGATAATTCCGGCGACTACGGTGTGACCCTTCTCAGCTACAGCAAATACGGCTACGACGCTCTCGACAACGTGCTGCGAATGACCATGCTGCGATGTCCGAACGCGCCCGACCCCGGCGCGGACCGCGGCGACCACAGCATTCCCTACGCGCTCTACCCGCACACCGGCTCGTGGCAGGACGCCGACACGCAGCTCAAAGCACGCGAGTACAACGACCCGATACAGGTCGTCAAGGCCGAACCCCACGCGGGCACGCTCGGCAAACGCCACAGCTTCTTTTCCGCCCTGCCCTCCAGCATAGTGATCTCGACGATCAAAAAATCCGAGGACGGCAAAGGCTACATCATCCGGCTCGTAGAAACCGTCGGCGAGGACACCGACGTCAAGGTCCGCATGCCGGACATCCCGAAGAAAATCTACGAAACCAACCTTGTCGAGCGCGTTATCAAGGAATTCGACACCCCGGTCGAGGAATACATAATCGTCCCGATCGGGCACTACGAAATCAAGACACTCAAAGTGGTTTTCTGACATAAATTCATCTGAATTCCCGGGGGGCGCGGTCTCGCACGACGCGCCCTTTTTTATTTTTACGCTTTTCCCGCCCGCTCGTTTCGTTATAAAATCAAAAATCGGCTTCAAACCCATCTTTTATTATTCGGGTTAAGCATCATCTGCATGGAAAGGCGGCCAGCTATGAAGGCAATGGTTTACAACTCATCAACAGGTCTCACGATAAAGGAAGTGCCGAACCCGGTCGCGGGGCCCGGCAAAGTTACCATCAAAATTAAAAACTGCGGAATCTGCGGAAGCGACCTGTTCCTCAACAAATCGGGTTTCCTGCACGAGGGATCGATCATGGGCCACGAACTGAGCGGCATCATAGACACAGTCGGAGAAGGCATAACCGGGATCTCGCCCGGCGACCGTGTGATCGCGCGACCCGCGGGCTGCAACAAATGCAAAAACTGCGAGGCCGGCATGGAGAACATCTGCCCGGAACGCCGTTCCATCGGGCTCGGCGCTTTTCCCGGCGGGTTCGCCGAATACATGCTTGCCGACGAAGACATGATCATCCCGGTACCGGAAAAACTGACGCTGGACCAGGCATGCATGGCGGACCAGCTCGGCTCCGTGCTGCACGGGATGAGGGTAGCGGGGTTCAAACCCGGCGAGTCGGTTCTCGTAACCGGCGCGGGCCCGATCGGGCTTTGCGGTGTGATGCTGCTCAAATATTTCAAGGCAGCAAAAATAATCGTCGCGGAACTCAACCCCAACCGCGCCGAGCTCGCAAGAAAATTCGGCGCCGACGAGGTGTTCGACCCGACAAAAAAGAAAATGCACTCAGCTATCGCCGAATATTTCGAACCCGGCAGGCCCGACCTCGTTCTCGAATGCTCGGGAAACGCCGGCGCGATCCAGGACATCATAATGGCCGCCCCGGTCGGCTGCCGCATCGCGCTTGTCGGCATGACCATGAACCCGGTGACGGTGATCCCCTACGTGCTGTTCCAGAAGCATCTCTCAATTTTCGGCTCGTTCGGCAACACACAGAAGGAATGCATCGAGTGCATGGATATCATGGCTTCCGGCGAGGTGCCGTCCGCAGACCTGATAACAAGAAAGATCGACATCGAGGAACTTCCCGACGCATTCAAGGAGCTCTCTTCTTCCAAAGACGAAATAAAAGTCATGATGGAACTCTGAGGCCCTGACTGCGCTTCATCCCAGTCAGCCGGGCAATCTCATCGGTTTGCCGGAGTTCCTGTAGATCGGAACCTGCGCATTCGCTTCCGTCAGGTGCGCCCTGAGCTCCTCGGCGAGCGGCCTTGCCAGCGACTTGTTGTTCTTGAACAGGTTTTTCTTTTCGCTTATGTCTTCGGCGAGATTGTACAGCTCATATTTTCTGTTTTTGTAAAAATATATCAGCTTCCATTCGCCTTTGTGTATGATGCTGTACGGCATTATAAAAATGTTCACGTGCGGGAAGTGCCAGAAGAGCGGCCTGTCCGCGCGCGGCGACTCGTTCCTGAGCAGCGGCACGAAACTCTCGCCGTCCATCACGCCGCCGATCTGCGAATAATCGTGAACACCCGCCATTTCGAGGAACGACGGGAAAATATCCTCGGATATGACATAATCGTCGCACACCCTGCCGGGCGCTGTGACCCCCGGCCATGAGACTATCATCGGCACCCTTATCCCGCCCTCGTAAGGCGATCGTTTCTGATCCCTCAGCGGAAGGTTCAGCGGCACATCCTCCGCCGCACCGTTGTCCGACATGAAAACAATTATGGTATTATCCTCTATTCCGTTGCGCTTCAGGTTCGCCCTGATATCTCCGAGCGACTTGTCCATCCCCTCGAGCATGGACGCATAAGCCGCGTCACCCGCATCCAGCCCTCTGTCACTGTATTTCTGATAAAAACGCTCGTCCTTCTGAAGCGGGCTGTGGACCGCGTAATGAGCCAGGTTCAGGAAAAACGGCCTGCCCGCCTTCACCGCTTCGTCGATCTCCCTGTTCGCCTCGATCGTAAGCGCCTCCGTCAGGAATATATCACGCCCATGATAGCTTTCGAGCCCGATGATGTCATTCGGAGATTCCCCGTTTGTCCCCGTTCTGCTGAAATTATCCAGCCCGTAATAACTGCTCGGGTTCCCGGCCGCGCTGCCGCCGATGTTCACATCGAACCCGAGCTTGAGCGGGTCATCGCCGGGCGTTCCCCGCGCGCCCCAGTGCGCTTTGCCGACATGAATCGTCCTGTAACCCGCATCCTGCAGGTACATCGGGAACGTCCGGGCATAAACCGTGTTCTCCAGCCCGTCGAACGGGCACAAACCGTTCAGGTTCCACAGCGGCATCTGCACAACCGGGTGCGTGTTCGGCACCGGGAACTTGTTCTTTTCCTTGAGCCACGATGTCACCCGATGCCTTGCCGCGTTCATGCCCGTCATCAGGCTCACGCGCGACGGCGAACACACGGCGCATGAATAAGCCTGGGTGAATTTCACCCCGTCATCCGCCAGCTTCTCTATGCACGGCGTGATATACCGCCTGTTAAGATCAGTCACAGACGTATAAAAAGGCTCGGACGTATCCTGCCAGCCCATGTCGTCGATATAGAAAAAAACAATGTTCGGCCTTTTTGCCGCGCCGCCCTGCATACCCAGCGCGAGCAGCTCGCGCGGAAGCAGGCACGCGCTCCCGGCAATCAGCGCGCCACGTAAAAACTCCCGCCTGTTCATAAAAACCCACCTCTCCGGTAACAATCAGATCATTCCGGCCTTCGTTTTTCCGAACCCGTTCGGCAAACCAGCCGCCACATCAAAGAATATCACGAACCCGGGTCGTTCCGCCACCCCGAATTCAGCAGGAAACTCGAACCGCAGAAAAAATCAGGTCAGATCACTCAATTGTTATGCATTCCTTAACCCATCAGGAAAAAAGAAAGTTAATATATGAAATTTTTAAGTTGCAACACATTGAAAGAAACAAGTATTCTACATATAATATCTCATACAAAGCTTATTTTTGCATGTTTTATGCAAATATAGCGGGAATTTGATGTATAATAAAGCAAATTCCTTGAATCTTGTCTGGCAGATACTTGTGGGGAGAGAAAAAATGCTTATCGAGTTCAGCTTTTCTAACTATCTATCCTTTAAAGACAAAGTGACGCTCAGTATGATTGCCTCAAATGATGATACCCTTCCGCAAAACGTCGTCAAAAATGCTCAGGGTACAGACTTGAACCTGCTTAAAAGCGCTGTAATCTATGGAGCCAATGCCTCGGGAAAATCAAACTTTATAAAAGCAATGACATTCATGAAATACTTTGTTGAAAAATCTTACATGACATTAGACAAAGACACTTCAATTAATTCAAGTCCATTTAAATTGGACCAGGCATATTTTCAAAAGCCAAGCGAATTTGAAGTTGTATTCCTCCGTGAAGGAATCCGTTATATTTACGGATTCAAAATTGATAAAAAAAACGTCCTTCAAGAATGGTTTTATCATTACCCGAAAGGACAGCAGAGTTTGCTGTTCGAGCGCACTTCAAACACAGGTGACATAAAACGTGATTATAAATTTGGAAACAGCTTCAAGGGAGGGAAAAAGAGCCTTGCTGAAAAAACAAAGAGAAACTCTCTTTTCATATCTGTCGCAGCACAATTCAACCATGAGATAGCTGATATTGTAGTAAGCTGGTTTTCTGAATATTTCAAGGTAGTTGATTATGATCATCCTTTGATAAAGGAACAGCATAGTACAATTGAAAAAGCTGTCTCGAATGAAGAATCCAAGAACAGAATTGTCGAATTTTTGAAGGTATCAGATACTGGTATTGAAGATATTTCTATCGACTATGAAAAGTTAGATGACGGGATAAAAGTTTCTGATTTTCTTCAAAATTGTGATAATTCAACAGAAGTAATAATTGGTCAGCGTGTTCATCATTCACCAAATATACTTAAGATTTCAATTCTTCATAAAGGAAAAAATGCCGGCGGGGAATCTTCCTTGATTCCGTTGAAACTTGGTGAAGAATCAGCAGGGACTAAAAAACTTTTCGATATTTCTGAAACGTGGATAAATTCAATTGACAGTGGTAGTTTAATGATAGTTGATGAGTTTGATTTGCGCTTACATCCCCTGCTGTCCGAAAACCTCGTGAATATGTTCAACAGCGATTCGATAAATAAAAACAATGCGCAACTCATAATTACGACCCATAATTCTGATCTGCTGGACAAAAATATTTTCAGACGTGATCAAGTATGGTTTACGGAAAAATCCCGGGAAACCGGGTCGAGTTCTCTGTACTCAATATGGGACTTTAAGAAGAATAAGGCTCGTAAAACCGAAAACCTGAGAAAAAACTATCTGGCAGGCAGATACGGAGCCGTTCCTATACTGTCAAGATTCGAAGATTGAAAATGCATAAAGGGGATATCTGTTGCGTCACAAAAGATCAAGTTTCAGAAGAAAAGGACCGCGCAGAGAAGAAAAACCTGTTGTGCTTATAGTCTGCGAGGGAGAAAAAACAGAGACTTACTATTTTGAACAAGCCAGATTAATCTATAACCTGACATCTGTTAATATAAAAATATTGGGAAAACAATGCGATCCCCAACCATTAAAAATTGTTGATTATGCCCAAACAATGAAATCCAAATATGAAAAGGAGGACAAAGAAATTGATGAAGTATGGTGCGTATTTGACAGAGATCAGCACCACGGATTTGATGAAGCATTACAACTTGCAGAAAAAAACGGTTTCAAAGTCGCGTTATCAAATCCATGCTTTGAACTCTGGTATCTTATCCATTACAGAGATCAGGAATCTGAAATCAAGAATAAAAAAGTAATCAGAGAATTAAAAAGAGAGATACCGAATTACGAAAAATCTGATAGGGATATATTCCAAAAAACCGGTGATAAACTACCGGATGCAATAAAACGAGCAAAAAGATTAAGAAAACTCAATAAAGAGAAACAGAAACCGGCGACTTCAAATCCATCAACATCCGTAGATAAGCTGATCGAATATTTTCAAAAAATTGATCGTGATTCTCATAAATAATCCGTTATTAGATAAATAATCCGATTGCATCGATACGATCCTATAATATACGTCTGACGCAGCAAAAAACTCGCCCGCATGGTCGGCATTTTGCAGCTAATCAAGAAGGTTTTGAACCTCCGGTCCCGCGTTCTGATTGCTGTGTAACAATCCCCTTGATCAACAAAATTGTCCTGTTCAAAAAAACAACTTTAAAACCGGGTCAATTAGCCATTTCCACAGTTATTTTTACAGGCAGCCCACGCACTGCGGGAAGCATATCATCCTGCGTAGTAACACAATTTTTTCCACATCTCTTGCTCCGGTACATCAACTGATCGACTCTGCGGTACAGGGTTTCAACCGTGTCGTTGCGACCGGCAAGCGACGCGCCGATCGACACAGTTACACCGATATTGCTATCGTCCGATGTGAAACTCGATTGTTCTATGAAAAGCCTCATTCTTTCGGCAACTTCATACAATTCAGTATTTCCCGTAACCGATATGATCACGAAAAACTCCTCGCCGCCCCACCTGCAGACGGTATCATACGCCCTTGCACAGTTCCCCAGTGTTTTCGCCACCATTTTCAAAACCCTGTCCCCAATATCGTGCCCGTATACGTCGTTAACCTGCTTGAAATCGTCAACATCTATCAGCATCGCCCCGAAGGGCCTCGATTCTCTTCTCATGTAATCCAGTTTGTTCCTGAGAATCATATCTGCATATCTTCTGTTTCCTATCTCCGTCAGGGGATCTATCAGGGATGTTTTCTCAAGACTTTCCACCATCTTTTTTAATTCCAATGTCTGGGAAATATCTCTGAACACCTGAATCGCGCCCGTGATCCTGCCTTCGGAGTCCCGCACAGGGCTTACTTTTAACTCGATAGGAACCCGATGCCCCTGCTTGTGTTTCAAATACACCTCCGCCTCTTGCGAAATCCCTTCCAACAGCGTGCTCCGAAGAGGACAACCATTCTCACAAAGGCAGACGCCCTCATAACTTATGTGTTTTATTATATTGTCGGCGCAGCTCTTTCCAACAACCTCCGCTTTCGTGTACCCTGTTACAGTCTCCGCTCCCTTGTTCCAGTACGTAATCCTTCTCTCCGTGTCCAGATGAATCACACCATCCTGTACATTGTCCAGAATATTCTCGTGCAGGCTGTTGTACATAGATCGCCGCTCCTTTCATGTATGCATGACGTTGTGTTCTTCAAATAAATCTTTTCCGATTCATCCGTCTTTATAGATCAAAATCTATGCCATATAAAAATTCAGGAGACAGGATCTGTTATCTTTCGCTAAATCACTTAAAGTAAGCGGTTTTTATTGTTGAACAACTGCTTTTTGAATTCATACGTCATTGTAATACATGTAAGCTCCAATTGTATGAGTGTAAACATCAGGGTTACACAATTGTTCACATTTTGTTAAAACCCGGCTTCACGGTAATAAATGTCGCCATGCCTTTCTCACGGCTATTGACAATACAAAATCAAAGGCGTATTCTTGATTAAGGTAATAAAGGAAATAAAGGTAATACGGGAACCCGGTTAAAAATGGATAAAGTATACACCACAGTAGAAGTTGCTGAGCTTATTCATGTGACACAGAAAGCCGTGATGAAATGGTGCGACAATGGAAAGCTGGATTTTTACAAAACACCCGGCGGGCACCGCCGTATAACAGCTGTCGCCCTTCACGCTTTCCTGATGAAATACAAAATGCCTGTTCCGGCTGCATTAGAAAGCCGCGGGAAGAAAAGAGTATTAATAGTGGATGACGAGGAAGCCGTTCTGAGCGTCATAACACGCGCAATTCTAAAACACGATAAAGGCCTTGAGATTAAAACCGCCACCGACGGATTCGAGGCAGGCGCCGCGTTCAGTGATTTCAAACCCGATCTCGTAATTCTCGATTTTAAACTTCCGGGGATAAATGGGATTGAAGTATGCAAAGCGATACGCAGAAAAGACAAATATGTTAGAATAATAGCAATTACCGGATACTGTTCAAGTGAAAATAAAAGAGAGATGCTTAATGCCGGAGCGGATGATTTCATGCCTAAACCGCTGGACATGAAGAAATTGATGGAAACAGTCGGTGAATTCCTGTCGGATAAATAGACATAATTATTAAATAGTGTACATAAAATGGAGACCGGTTATGAATCATGATGCCCCCCCCTCATTTGAAAAGGAGATTAAAAAACTTCAGGAGAGAGTGGCCGAGCTCGAGGCGCTTGAAGCCGGTTACATAAAAACAAACAATACGCTGATCGAAAGCGAAAAAAAGTTCAGAAAACTGTTCGACGAGTCTCCGTCCGGCATCGCGCTGATCGATTCGAGCGGAGTTCTGCTCGAGGCCAACAAGAAACTCATAGAAATGCAGCCCCTCAAGAAAGAGGAACTGATTGGGAAAAGCTTCCTGGAAATCGCTTCCGGTTTCGGTATCGACACGGATGAACTACTCGATGATTTCCGCAAGAGACTTGCCGGAGACCTCTCCGCAGCCAGTGAAATGACATATCCCGGAATTGACGGACACCATAAAACGATTTCGATTCAGAGTTCGCTGATAACGCTCGGAGACAGAACAACCGGCGTTATTTTCATAATAAACGACATCACGGGTAAAAAACTTATCGAAGAGGCGCTGCGCGAGAGCGAGAAAAAGTTCCGCATAATAGTAGAAAACGCGCCGGATATCATTTTCCGATGGAAACCCGGTTTCGGAGTCGAGTATATAAATCCAGTTGTTACTGAGATTATCGGTTACTCGCCGGATGAGATTGTCGGCAATCTGGGTTTCCTTGTTTCAAAAATTCACCCTGATGACAGAAAAGTATTTATGGACACCTTAAACAATCTCAGGGAAAAAACTCCTTTAATGAAACCTGTCGAGTTCAGGATTGTTTCGAAAGACAACAAATCCGTCTGGATCGAAGCCCGTCTTATTCCCCTTATGGACGATAATGGAAATTTCGCAAGTTTGAAATGCATAGCGCGCGATATAACAGATCGCAGAAGCGCGGAAAAAGCGGCTCTTGAGAGCAGCAAAATTATCAACAGAAGCCCCGTTGTCGTTTTCCTGTGGAAAAACGAACAGGGCTGGCCGATCGAGTTCGTATCGGACAACGTGATTAACCTGTTCGGCTACAGTACCGAGGAGTTCACTTCCGGAACTATAACTTACGAGGAAACCCTTCATCCCGACGACCGGAACAGAGTGTATGAAGAGGTCGCAGCCCACTCTTCAGAGCCGGACAGGAAAGAATTCACACATATGCCGTACAGAATCGTTACCAGAAACGATGAAATAAAATGGGTAGAAGACAGAACCTTTATCAGAAGGGATGAGAGCGGCGCTATTACTCACTATCAGGGGATTGTGCTGGACATCACGGATCGCATTTGTGCGGAGGAGGAAAGGGAGAAGTTACAGGAGCAGATATTTCAGATTCAGAAAATGGACGCATTCGGCGATCTTGCCGGAGGCGTTGCTCACGATTTCAACAACATGCTCGCGGTGATAACCGGCAACGCGAACCTGGCGCTTGCATATATAAAACAAGGAGATCAGGGCTATTTTGAATTAAGGGAGATCAAGGACGCCGTCAACAGGGCCAAGGAGCTTACTATGAAACTGCTTACCTTCGCCCGGAAGGATGAAACAAATGCAAGGGAAGTTCATATATCAACAATAATCGATGAACTGGTTTCGATACTGGAGCGCACTTTTCTTAAAAGAGTAAGGATCGAGACTTCCATGCTGGACGATCCTTTGTTGAATGTGGACAGCAACCGGATACAGCAGGCGCTGATGAGTATCTGCAAAAATTCGTTTGACGCCATGCCCGGCGGCGGCACCCTCACCATCGAGTGTTCAGTGGCAATGCCGGCAGGCAGGCAGCCCGCGGAATGCGCAGATGCGAAACCGGGACAATGCTGCCTTATACGGATTACTGATACCGGGATCGGGATGCCGGAGATAATAATACCGAAAATATTCGATCCGTTTTTTACCACTAAAAGCGCCGGAAAAGGAACCGGCCTGGGGCTTTCCGTCACTCACGGCATAGTTGCAAACCACGGCGGGCACATAGACGTTCAAAGCGAACCCGGGCGCGGAACAACCATGAATGTTTACCTGCCTCTCGCAACCGGCTCTGAAAAAAACACCGGAGATAACATTCCCGCCGACACAATGATAAACGAAGAAACGATACTCATTGTTGACGATGAAAAACAGTTGCTCAAAACCATCGAAAAGAATCTCAATCTGTCGGGGTATAAAACATTAGCAGCGGACAGCGGAAAAAAAGCTATTAAGCTATACCGGCCCCGCCGGAATGAAATTGATCTGGTGTTGCTGGACATGATAATGCCCGAAATGAACGGCATGCAAGTTATCCAGGCTTTAAAAGAAATAAACCCGGATGTACGGATAATAATATTATCGGGTTACAGCGAATTCGGCGGGGCCGAGTCCCCGCTTAAAGAAAAATGCGTGAAGAAATTCATACATAAACCATGTGATATGCTGGAACTCTGCGAAGCCATCAGACAGGTTCTGGATGGAGATTGAGATTTCGGGATATCATAAAATTCTGCTGAAAATAAATCGGACAGTAAAAAACGGCTATGAAAAAACCCACGTATGAAGAACTTGAAAAACAGCTGCTGGAACTGGAAGCGAAGCTTGAGGCAAATGCTCAAGCCGAAACATCTCAAAAAGCTTCCTTTCCGACCGGCGATATAGATATGAAGAATATTTTCGAAGCAATGGAGGACGGTTTCTGTATAGGTGATTGTGAATACAACATCCATTACGCCAACAGATCGATAACAGAAGAATTCGGGCCCTGCGAAGGCAGAAAATGCTATGAGTATTTCGACGGATTTGACGAGCCATGCCCCTGGTGCGCAAACAGCAGCGTCGAGGCCGGAGAAACAGTGCGCAAGGAATGGCGCTCGACCGTCAGCGGCAAAGTTTACGATCTCGTTAAAACACCTCTGGCAAAAAAAGACGGCGGCTTTTTAAGACTCGAAATTTTCCGCGATATAACCGACTTGAAAAACACCGAAAAAAAATTACAGAGCACCGAAAAGCTTCTGCGGGAATTATCCCTGAAACTGATTACCGCGTATGAAAAAGAACGCGCGGAGCTTGCCCGCGAGCTGCATGACGAACTGGGACAGGACATTTCCGCGCTGCTTGTCGAGATAGAATGGTTGAAAAAACAGCCCGAGAAAAAAATGGAATATTTCGAACGGCTCTCCGAGATGGCTGAAAAGCTTTCATTTGAAATCTGGCGTATCTGCCGCGGGCTCCACCCGCCGGTTCTGGACAAGTTCGGGTTGAGCGCTGCAATGGAATCGTTTCTCGAACAATACATCCATCGGGAAAACAAAAACGTTGAATGGGAAATAGCTCATGTCGGTAAAAACGACCTGTCACCGGAAATCGCGCTGGGGGTATTCCGCATTTTTCAGGAATCAATAAACAACATCGAACGACACGCCGATGCCGACAGGGTTTCGGTTTCTTTAAACCTGGTCGAAAACGGCCTGTCGATGGAAATAAACGATAACGGTGTCGGCTTCAATGAAGAAACGGCGGCAGGGAAAGAAAGAATCGGGATTATCGGCATGAGAGAAAGAGCAACAGCCATGGGTGGAGAGATTTTTCTGCGATCCGCTATTGGGTCGGGTACCACCATCAAATTACGAATCCCGACAGATTCAAAGCCGGAGGAATCGTTATGATTCGGATAATTCTGGTCGATGATCATGACATATTCAGGGCCGGACTGGGCAAGCTGCTGGAGACCGAGCCGGATATGAAAATCGTGGGCGAAACGGGAATCGGGCGCGAAGCGATTACTCTGTGCAAGCAACTCGAACCGGATATTGCGCTGCTTGATATAGACCTGCCGGACACCGACGGGCTCGCTTTATCCAGCCAGATGATCTCGATATACCCTGAAGTAAAGATAGTGTTCCTGACCATGTACGACAGCGAGGAATTCGCTGCGCGCGCGTTGAAATCGGGCGCCGGGGGGTACATCTCCAAAGGAATGTCACCCGGCCTGCTTGCGGACGCTTTGAGAAAAGTCGCAGCCGGCAATATCTTCGTCAGCCCTTCCCTCCAGGAAAAATTGATTGCGAAGCAGTTTAACCCCGGCGGCTCGAACCCGCTCGAATCGCTTTCCGAGCGTGAACTGACAATACTCAGGGAAATTGCGCGCGGCAGAACAACAAAAGAGATAGCCGGCAATCTGTTCATCAGCGAAAGCACTGTTAAATTCCACAGGAAAAATCTGTGCGATAAGCTGAATATCTTCAACAACGTGGAACTGGCTAAATTTGCATTGAGTCACAACCTCATTAAATAACGCTCCTCGACAAACAGCCCTGAATAATATTTCGATCCGGTCAAGCAGCGTTGGGGGCTATTTGAAAATGTTAACACAGAGAGTCATCCTGAGCGCAGCGAAGTATCTCGCTTTTATCGTTTTTTGCCTTCATTCTCGACGGAGATCGGGAATCCAGCGGGGCCGGGACGGCCAGGGGTTGAGCCTTTCGGGCCGGGCTGAAAAAACACAAAAATAGCACGCACAAAGAACGACGCTTTGTACATGGCACACCAGATATAGTAATTCTCATAATAAAAACAGATTCACAACTCGATCAGAAATTACAAATACAAAGATAGTGTGCCATGCACAAAGCTATTTCCTTTGTGCGTGTATTCAAGTTTATTTTTGAGAATCACTATAACATTGAATCCTGCATGAATGGCTTTCCGGCCCGCGCGCCCGTCATACCTGCATGCAGTCGGCAGGAATCCAGAAAACTCCGTTTAGCCCGGATTTCTCACAGAGAAATCCGGAAAACCGCGATAAGGCCAATCCTGCTGCGCCGGGTGACATGCACAAGCTTTGCTCTGTGCATGAATCAGCAAAAATCGGTCGGTCACATACACAACAGTATGCTCTCTCACCACTCACTTGCTGTTCCTTGTATTATCAACCTTATCGCGGTTTTAACCTGCGCTGGTGAAAAATGCAGGTTAGTTATTCTATTTTCATTCTGATAATCAATATATATCTCGCAGAATACCGCCTGTCTAAAAGACAGGCCCGAAACTATCCGCCGGTCAGGTGCTTTTGCCATCAAACCAAATTAGAGTATAACAAATATTAATATATTTGCTTATTCATAAAGCAGCGTCTGCATTGTCAAAATGCCGACAGAGTTTAAAACGTCTTTGCACAAATTTTGCCGTCGGGTTTATAAAAGCAGCGATTTTCTATAACGGCCCTTGCATCTGAACAGCTCTTGTTTGCAATTACGATTCGATCTCGTTCGGTCCGAAAATCGAGCCGGGCTTAAGACATAACCAATAGATTGGTGCGCAGATATGAAAAACAGACAAATTTCGACCATTGTTTTTACAGCGCTGGCATTGTTCTGCATAATACTGACCGCCCGCCCCGTTTTCGCCGCTGATGACGACCTGAACAACAAACGAAAAATCATCATCGGCACCGAGCTTGATTATCCTCCCTACTCGTTCATCGATGAAAAAAACAACCCGGCAGGTTTCAACGTAGAGCTCACACGAGCCATCGCGGAAGTCATGGATATGGACATTGTTATTAAGATCGGGCCGTGGGGAGATATCAGGAAAGAGCTTGAGACAGGCAAAATCGATGCGATTTCTGGAATGTACTACTCACCGGAGCGGGATAAGCTCGTGGATTTCTCGTCACCGTACACGGTGGTTCACCACGCGATTTTCGCCCGCTCGGACTCGTCCGGGATTAATTCTGAAAACGACCTTCGCGACAAAGAGATAATCTTGATGCGCGGGGATATAATGCATGACTATGTTAAAGAGAGAGCGCTTTCCGGCAACCCGGTTCTGGCGGACTCGCAGGCAGACGCGCTCCGGTTGCTGGCTTCAGGGAAACATGACAACGCGCTTCTTGCCAAAATTCCGGGTCTTTTCTGGGCAAAAAAACTCAACCTGTCGAACATAGTGACGGTCGGCCCTCTGTTGCAGCCTTCAAAGTACTGCTACGCGGTCAAAGAGAACGAAACAGAACTGCTTTCAAGCTTCAACGAAGGGCTTGCTATCATCAAAGAAACAGGCAGCTTCGACAGCATATACGACAAATGGCTGGGAGTTCTGGAACCGCAACCACCCCCGTCGATCGTATCGGTTAAATATGTTTTAATAATAGTAGTTCCATTCCTTTTAATACTTACCCTTGCAATAGCCTGGTCAATGTGGCTGAAAAAACAGCTTTTAATTCGAAAACATATAGAAGACAAACTCAGGGAAAACGAAGAGAAGTTCCGGATCATTTTCGAGCAATCCACTGTCGGAAAATCTTTAACAGCCCCGGACGGAAAACTGCTGAGTACAAATAAAGCTTTTGCAGACATGCTGGGCTACACCGTGGAAGAGCTTCAGGAACTGGATTTTGCGAGTTTAACGCACCCGGACGACGTTGCGGAAAGCATGGCCTGGGTTCGGGACATGCTGGCGAACAAAGATGTCGATATTCATAAAGAAAAAAGGTATATCCACAAAAACGGGTCCGTCGTCTGGACTGATGTAAGCACAACCCTTCACAGAGACGACAGCGGGACGCCAAGGTATTTTATTACCAGCATCAACAACATCACCGAACGCAAAAAGATGGAGCAATCTCTGCACGCCGCCGGCGCATACAACCGGAGCCTTATCGAAGCCAGCCTCGACCCGCTCGTTATGATAGGACCCGAAGGTAAAATCACGGACGTAAACCGGGCGACGGAAGAAGCGACCGGATACACGCGCGAAGAGCTGATCGGCACGGACTTCTCAGGGTATTTCACTGAGCCTGAAAAGGCGGACGAGGGCTACAGGCATGTGTTCAGTGAAGGAGCTGTGCGCGATTATAAGCTTGAAATCAAACATCGAAACGGCGGCACAATGTCGGTCCTTTATAACGCTTCGGTTTATTCCGGCGAAGAAGGCAAACCCATTGGAGTATTCGCCGCTGCGAGAGATGTCACCGAGCGCATAAAGTCGGAAACGGCATTGAGAGCGAGCGAGGAGAAATACAAGCTGCTCATAGAGAATCTGCCGCAGAAAATATTCATCTATGGAACCGAATCGACTTTTTCTTCATGCAACGAAAACTTCGCAAGAGACCTCAAGATAAACGCTGATGAAATAGCGGGAAAATCCGTATTCGATTTCTTCCCGAAAGAGCTTGCGGACAAATATGTAGCGGACAACCTGGAGCTTTTAAAATCGGGAGAATCGAAATCTATTGAAGAGGAATATGTAGAGGACGGGAAAAAATACTGGGTTCAGACGGTGAAAACACCGTTGCGAGACGAGGCCGGCAACATATCAGGGATTCTGGGCATATTCTGGGATATTACCGAACGAAAAGAGGCGCAGGATAAGTTAGTTACGGAAAGGAATCGTCTTCTGGCAATTCTGGACGGCATAGACGATGTCATCTACGTGGCGGACCCGAAGACCTATGAACTGCTTCACGTAAACGAAGCCTTCAAGAAAAACTGGGGAGAAGATGTTATCGGTAAAATATGTTACAAGGTGCTTCAGAACAGGGACGAACCGTGCCCATTCTGCACGAACGATATTATATTCAGCAATGAATACAGCGGCAGCACATACGTGTGGGAGTTTCAGAATGAAATCACAAGGGACTGGTACCGATGTGCCGACAAAGCGATTCTCTGGCATGACGGGCGCATGGTGCGGTTCGAGCTTGCCGGAAATATCACCGAAATAAAAATGGCGCAGCGAATGCTTGAAAAAGCTACTCAAGATCTCACCAGGTCCAACAAGGAACTCGAACAGTTCGCATACGTGGCCTCGCACGATCTCCAGGAGCCGCTCCGCATGGTCTCCAGCTACACACAACTTCTGGGCCGCAGATACAAAGACAAATTAGATAACGACGCTAACGAGTTCATCGAGTTCGCGGTGGACGGCGCCACCCGCATGCAGCGTTTAATAAACGACCTGCTCGCCTATTCCCGTGTGACCACGCGAGGCGGGCCGATGGAAGAAATTGACACCAACACGGCGCTCGCCGAGGCGCTTGCAAACCTGGGTGCGCTGATTAACGAAACTGACGCCGTGATCACAAAAGACGATATGCCGCGGATTCCGGCGGATTATTCACAGCTTGTGCAGGTTTTTCAGAACCTGGTTGGAAATGCTATTAAATTCAAAGGGGACGAGCCGCCGCGGATTCACGTGTCGGCGGAACTGAAAGACGGGCGCTGGGAATTCTCCGTCAGCGACAACGGCATAGGCATAGAATCGGAATACAAAGACCGCATATTCGTGATATTTCAGAGATTGCACGCAAAAAGCGCATATTCCGGAACGGGCATAGGGCTGGCCCTGTGCAAGCGGATAGTCGAGCGCCACGGCGGCAAAATATGGTTCGAATCCGAGCCGGGAAAAGGCTCGGTTTTTAATTTCACGCTTCCGGCGAAAGGAGGAAGATAATATGAGCAATTTAAGATCAGGCAAACCTATCGACATTCTGCTGGTTGAGGACAATCCGGGCGACGCGCGCCTTGCACAGGAAGCCCTCAAGGAAAGCAAGGTTCAGAACACGATTCATATTGTAGAGGACGGGGTGGAAGCTATGGCGTTCCTGCGCAAAGAAGGAAAATACGCAGACAGCAGTCGCCCGGACCTCATACTGCTCGATCTAAACCTGCCGAAAAAAGACGGTCGCGAGGTGCTCGCGGAAATAAAGAACGACGAAAGCCTCAAGATTATCCCGGTAGTTATTCTTACCGTTTCAAGGGCGGAGGAAGACGTTCTCAAAACATATAACCTTCACGCGAATTGCTACATATCCAAGCCCATTGACCTTGACCAGTTCATGAAAGTAGTGAAATCAATCGAGGATTTCTGGCTGACGATAGTAAAGCTTCCGAAATGATGGAACAAAAGATGAAAACCGCTGAATCAATGGATCGGAGACCATGACTTTAAAAACTATGAAAATACTCCTTGTTGAAGATGATGCCGGAGACGCGCGGCTGGTTCTCGAGATGTTTAAAGATATAGATCCTAACCGTTTTGATATCGAGCGCGTTGAACGACTGGAAGACGCTCTTGAAAAACTTGAATACGGCGAGTTCGATCTGACCATTCTGGACCTCGGGCTTCCCGACAGTTCCGGTCTCGACACTTTTTTTAAATTTCATGCAGGAGCGCCCCAGATGCCCATCGTCATAATGTCGGGGCTGAATGACGAAGATATTGCGGCGGAAGCCGTCAGGCGGGGCGCCCAGGACTATCTTGTGAAAGGACAGGCAGACGCGAACCTGCTTGCCCGCTCCGTTCGGTACGCCGTTGAGCGCAACGAACTGCTCCTCGAGTTGGAGCGGCTGAGGCTTCAGGAGCAGGAGAACCGCAAAGAGGAAGAGTTCCTCTCAATGGAAAAATTCTCAGAAAGGGCCAGCACCACAGTCACCTCCAGGATGTTTGGAATACTGCCGCTCAAGGAGGCTTTGCCGGAAATATTCGCTGAAAAGGTTATAGATTATTCCGCTACAGTCGAAAAAGCTATCGAGCAAAGGCTGTACAACGAGAATTATAACATATCCGATGAACTCAAGAAGATTGCCGAAGACCTCGGATTCCTGAAAGCCGGCCCGCAGGATGTCCTTGATATTCATTGTGAGGCCATGAGAAAAAAATTCGACCCCAAATGGACAAAACGAAATAAAGCTTACAATGACGAGGGCCGTCTGATGATCATCGAACTCATGGGTTTCCTGATGATTCATTATAGAAGATATTCATTGTTATACAGGAATAAAAACAATAAGGGTGCGGAGGTGCCGAATGGATGCTAAATTCGTTCTGAAACTGTACATCACCGGGAATACGCCGAAGTCCGAGAAAGCAATAAAGAACCTTCGGCAGATATCCGAGGAAGAACTTAAAAACAAATATGAAATAAAGATAGTAGATGTGTTGGAAAATCCCCAACTTGCGGAAGATGAAAAGATCATCGCAACGCCGACCCTGATTAAAGAACTGCCACCACCGCTGCGGCGGATCATAGGAGACCTTTCAGACACGGACAAAGTTCTTCTCGGACTGGATATCCAGAAGAAAATCGGCTAATCGAGAGAGCAAAGGAGAAAGCCAATGAACAGGTTTGTTAAAAAACTCGAGACGGGCATTACCGGTTTTGATGAAATTGCTAACGGAGGCATCCCCACAGGACGAACAACACTGGTTTCAGGAACGTCGGGAAGCGGCAAGACCGTTTTCGCCGCACAGTTTCTGGCTGAAGGCATCAGGCATAAAAACCAGAATGGCGTTTTTGTAACTTTTGAAGAACCTACCGAGGATATTCGGAACAACCTCGCAAGCATGGACTGGGATATAAAGAAATGGGAAGAAGAAAAAAAATGGGCATTCGTGGACGCTTCCCCTCACCCGGGCCAGGAAACTTTCGAAACCGGAGAGTATGACTTCGGTGCCCTGCTGGCCCGCATTGAGAACGCAATCAAGAAAGTCAGCGCAAAACGTGTTTCGCTTGACTCGCTGGGCGCTATTTTCTCACAGTTTGAGAACTCGGGAATCATCAGGAGAGAACTCTTCCGGCTGGCGTATGGTTTCAAAAGCATGGGAATAACGGTTATTATGACTGCTGAACGCCTTGAGGAATATGGAGATATAGCCCGCCACGGCGTGGAGGAATTCGTCTCAGACAACGTCGTAATACTGCGCAATACGCTGGAAGCCGAAAAACGGCGCAGAACAGTCGAGATACTTAAATTCAGGGGAACCACGCATCACAAAGGCGAATATCCATTCACCATTATGCCCGGAGAGGGAATCGTCGCTATACCTATTTCGAGCATAGAGCTCAAGCAGAGTTCATCGGACTTGAGAATCACTTCGGGAAGCGAAGTCCTCGACAGGATGTGCGGCGGCGGTTTCTTCAGGGACTCAATTATACTCGTGTCGGGCGCGACGGGAACAGGAAAAACACTTACTGTAACACAGTTCATAGGCGGAGGCATGAGGAACGGCGAGAAATGCGTTCTGTTCGCCTACGAGGAAAGCCGCGAGCAGCTTTTCCGCAACGCAAGGGGATGGGGATTTGATTTCGAGGAAATGGAAAAGAAAGGTTATCTGAAAGTTATATGCCAGTACCCTGAAACCGCGGGACTTGAAGACCTCCTGATCAATATCAGGCATACCATCGAAGAATTCGGACCGTCACGGGTAGCCGTGGACAGCCTTTCGGCGCTCGAACGCTGTTCAACCGCCAAGGGCTTCCGAGAGTTTGTGATCAGTGTTACATCATACCTCAAAATGAAGGAAATAGCCGGGCTGTTCACGGCTACGACACCAACGCTAATGGGCGGCACTTCCGTCACCGAGGCTCATATTTCCACTATCACCGACTCGATAATCCTGCTCCGGTATGTTGAAATGCTAGGCGAAATGCGAAGGGGGATCACCGTTCTCAAAATGCGAGGGTCGATGCACGAAAAAGAAATCCTCGAATTTAATATTGACAGTGGCGGAATGCACATTGGCAAACCATTCAGAAATGTCATGGGCATCCTTTCGGGGCAGGTTCAGCATCTCGACGAAGAGGAATATAAGCGAATGAGTGATATGTTTAAGTAATAATCCGATGAACGCCGTGTACAGAACAGGAGGCTGTTGAAAAATGTTAACATAAAGAGTTTGTCATCCTGAGCGCAGCGAAGGATCTCGCCTCGGCGCTCCCACCGGGGACGATAGGAGCGATTAGTCAGAGGTTCTTCGGTCGCTGTGCTTCCTCAGAATGACAAAGCGGGGATTTTTCAACAGCCTCACGGGCAGAGATCAACCGCATAAAATATTTCAGGCGGGACGTGTCGATGAAAAAAGAATCCATAAAAGTCCTCACCGTTGAAGACGACATCAACAGCGCGAAACACATAAAAAGGCTGCTTGAGCCTTCAGATACGTGCGATTTTAATGTCACTAATACAGAGTGTTTGAAAGACGCGCTGGAAGAGATGCAACAACATGATTTCGGCATCGTTCTGCTGGACCTGAATCTGCCGGATTCCACCGGTTACGAAACGTTCGAAAAACTCATTTCGAAAACAAACATTCCGATAATCGTGCTGACCGGCACAGCAGACGAGCAGACCGCCTACAGGGCCATGCGTGAGGGTGCGCAGGATTTCATTTTCAAAGATGATGTCATGTCCGGGAAATTCCTGGAAAATTCCATAAGGTATGCAGTCGAACGCCACAGACAGAACAGGGAAAGAAGGAAAAAGCTTCAGGTGAAAGAGCTTTCATTCAGAACGCTCATAATGAAAAACGCCGACGGAATAGTTGTTCTCGATGATGATTTCAAAATTGAATACCTCAATACCGCGGCGGAAAAAATGTTCGGCAGGAGCCTGTCCGAACTCGAGGGAGAATACTTCGGTTATCCCACCGTCACCGGGGAGAACACGGAGATAGACATACTTCAAAAAAACGGCGGCGTCCTGACCGTTGAGATGAAGATATCGTCCATCTACTGGGAAGATAATCCGGGGTACATGGCTTCTCTACGTGATGTCACAGAGCGCAAGGAGTCGGAGAAACGGGAGAAACTGGCGCGTGACATCCTGGAACTCCTTAACAGCCCTATGGACAGCGGCAACACGATCCGTGGAATACTCTCTCTCATAAAAGAATCGACCGGTATGGAAGCTGTCGGAATCCGGCTGAAGGAAGGAGACGATTATCCGTACTACGAGACGAATGGTTTTCCTGGAGATTTTGTTGAAGCGGAACGATACCTGTGTATGCGAGACGAAGGCGGGGAGATCGTGCGTGACAATGTTGGAAACCCGGTTCTGGAATGCATGTGCGGAAACGTCATCCGTGGACGCACAAATCCCGATCTGACGTTTTTCACGGAAGGAGGCAGTTTCTGGTCAAACTGCACCTCAACCCTGCTTGCATCGACCACCGAGGAAGACCGGCAGGCGCGAACCCGCAACCGCTGCAACGGCGAGGGTTTCGAGTCTGTCGCCCTGATCCCGCTGCGGACAAGCAACGAGATTATCGGGCTGCTGCAACTGAACGACCACCGCACGGGACGTTTCACGAAAGAAATGATCCATTTCTTCGAGGGACTGGGTGCGAGCATAGGTATCGCGCTGTGGAAAAGGCGCACGGAAAAGGCTCTTTGCGAAGAACGAGAACGGCTGTTCGAAGTTCTGGAAACTCTGCCGGCGATGATATGCCTCATCACGCCTGATTATCATATCCCGTTCGCCAACCGCAGCTTCAGAGAGAAATTCGGCGATGATAACGGCAGGCATTGTTATGAATACTGCTTCGGGATGTCTGAACCCTGCGAATTCTGCGAATCATTAACTCCGCTGAAAACAGGCAGGCCGCATCACTGGGAGGTAACAACTCCGGAAGGCGACATAATCGATGTACACGATTTTCCGCTAACGGATACGGACGGCTCTCCGCTGATCCTCGAGATGGATGTAGATATCACTGAAAGAAGGCACGCTGAAGAGGAATTGATGCTGTCTAAAACACGCATGGAGTGCATGTGGGAAGTGGCCAAGAAAACACATGCCGATGCCAGGGAGCTGTCTGAAACAATAGCTGATGGACTCCAGCGGATCACCAAAAGCAAGTACAGTTTTTACGGCATGGTCAATGACGACGATAGTAAAATGACGATATACGCCTGGTCGAGAAACACTATGAAGGGGTGTGATATAAAAAATAAGCCTTACGAGTATATCATTTCAAGTTCGGGATTGTGGGGAGAGGCGGTACGCGGGCGACGCACGGTGGTTGTTAACGATTATTCGAAGGATGTTCCCGGAAAACGGGGAACGCCTGAGGGACACGTCTCTATCTCCAGGTTCATGACGGTTCCGATAATCCGGTCCGACAGGGTTATTGCGGTAGCGGGTGTAGCAAACAAGGATTCTGATTATACGAAGGAGGATGAGCTTCAACTCGAATCATACATGGTGAGCGTGCAGTTGATTCTGGACCGGAGAAAACTTTCAGAAGAGAAAGATGCGCTACAGAATCAGTTCCTGCAGTCGCAGAAGATGGAGGCGATCGGGCAGCTTGCGGGGGGGATCGCGCACGATTTCAATAACATGCTCACCGTGATCATGGGCAACGCGAACCTCGCTATGATGCAGCTTGAGGAAAATGCGCCTTTCTGCACCGAGTTCAAAGAAATAATAAAAGCGTCGGAGCGGGCAAAAGACCTGACAATGCAGCTTCTAACGTTCGCGCGAAAAGAGAAAATCAATGTCCGCCTTGTCTCCGTGTCCGGAATAATCGAAGAAGTCACCGCTATGCTTAAACGAAGCGTGATAAAAAAAATCAATATAAGGACAGTGATTGAAGAGGACATCACTATCAGCGCGGACGCAAACCAGTTGGAGCAGGCGCTGATGAACGTGTGCATGAACGCCTGCGACGCGATGCCCGGCGGCGGCGATCTGCTTGTGGAAATCTGCGGCATCGAGCTGGAAGACGAGTACTGCAGAAGTCACCTCGATGTAAAACCGGGAAGATATTGTTTCATACAGATCAGCGACACCGGAATCGGCATGCCGGAGGGCATCATCGACAAAGTGTTCGATCCGTTCTTTACGACAAAGGGCACTGGTAAAGGGACAGGCCTTGGGCTTTCCACCACTCTGGGAATAATTAAAAGCCACAATGGTGATATCTCGATCTACAGCAATCCCGGCGAGGGGACAACGGTAAAAATATATTTGCCCATAGCACAAGAAAACATATCGGAAAACATCGTTATTTCGCCAAAAATAGCAACCGGTACTGAAACCATACTTGTTGTTGACGATGAAAAAAACGTTTTGAACATAGCAAAAAAAACGCTCGAGTCCGCAGGTTATAAGGTTGTGGTGGTGGAGAGCGGGAAAAAAGCTATAAGCCTGTTCCGGAAAAGACACATGGATTTCTCGCTTGTTCTGCTCGATATGATAATGCCGGAGATGGATGGCCGGGATGTGTTTCCGGTTCTTAAGAAAATCGATCCCGGCATAAAAATCGTTCTCTCATCAGGATACAGCATTAACGGCAAAGCAAGTGATCTCATCAAAGAGGGAGTTAACGGGTTTGTTCAAAAGCCTTTCTCTATTTCAGAGCTCTGCAATACCGTGCGAAGAGTGCTTGATGAATGAAAAGCTATAATGATTCTCAAAAATAAACTTGAATACATGCACAAAGGAAATAGCTTTGTGCATGGCACACTATCTTTGTATTTGTGATTTCTGATCGAGTTGTGAATCTGTTTTTATTATGAGAATTACTATA
>Ga0116162_10000481_pt1 | contig 28746 bp, 20 predicted proteins | sample AD_UKC105_MetaG_FD_89875 | JGI IMG/M metagenome (GOLD analysis project Ga0116162, IMG submission 89875) | Active sludge microbial communities of municipal wastewater-treating anaerobic digesters from Hong Kong - AD_UKC105_MetaG | ecosystem: Engineered > Bioreactor > Anaerobic > Digestate...
GTAAAATACGCAATTACAAAAAAAATCGGAATTGGTGCCGAGATTTCAACACGTAAACTAATGAACGACGAACTCGATAACCTTAACAACCCCTACACCGAAGTGAACCTCCCCAAAGCAAGCGATATTATTCACAATAATGACTGGATTAACTATTTTGGATTAACTTTGACCTATAAATTTTACATGGGCAAAACACCTTGCCCTGCATATAATAGTTTATACGACTAATGAGCTGTATCGATAACATAAATATACAAAGGGTACCTCGCCATGTGGCCATTATTATGGATGGCAACGGACGTTGGGCCAAACAACGCGGCACCAACCGCATTTTTGGTCACGAGCATGGTGTTGAAGCCGTTAGAAATTCAATTAAGGCCGCTGCCCGCATTGGTGTTGAGTACCTTACACTGTATGCCTTTTCGACAGAAAACTGGAGCCGCCCTAAATACGAAGTTGATGCATTGATGCGACTATTGGTTAACGTTGTAAAAAACGAAGCCGACGAACTGAATGCCAACAATGTACAACTTAAAATTATTGGCGACCGACAAAGCCTGCCAAAAAAAGTTTGTAGCGAAGTGGATAAAATGGTCGAAAAGCTTTCAAAGAACACCGGTTTAACAGTTTTAATTGCCCTTAGCTACAGCTCGCACTGGGAAATCATAAATGCTGTTAAATCGATTGCTCATGATGTTAAAAAAGGAAAAATTGAGCCCGAAGATATTTCACGTGAAGTGTTTGATAGCTATCTTGCCACCGCAGAAATTCCAAACCCGGAATTGATGATACGTACAAGTGGCGAAACAAGGCTTAGTAACTTCTTACTGTGGCAATTAGCTTATGCCGAGCTTTATTTCACCCAAAAATTGTGGCCCGACTTCTGCGAAGAAGATTTTTACCAGGCCATTTGTAATTATCAATCGAGGGAACGACGTTTTGGCAAGACCAGTGAACAACTAGAAAAAACGAATTTAAAATAATGACTACTAAATTCTCAATTACAACAATACTGTTGTTTATATTTTTTAATACTTGGGCTCAATTACCCGACAGTACCAACTTCTCGATTTATTATTCCAGTCCGAAACAATACACCGTTGGCGGAATTGAAATAACCGGTATAAAATACCTCGACAAGGAAATGCTTAAAGACTATGCAGGTATTCAAGTTGGCGACCCAATCACTGTTCCGGGCGATAAAATTACCGATATCATCAAAAAATTTTGGCGACAAGGTCTTTTCTCCGATGTAAAAGTTAATGCCAATAAAATTATCGACGATCAAATTTTTATCGAAATATACCTTCGCGAACGCCCCAGGCTTACAAAAGTTGAATACCACGGCGTAAAAAAATCGGAACTCGAAGATATTAAAGAAAAAGTACTCTTGCTTGAAGGCAGCCAGGTGGTTGATGCACAGTTGGTTAATGCCGAACGCATAATTACTAACATATTTAAAGAAAAAGGCTTCCTCGATGCCGAAGTTCGGATTGTACAACGTGACGACCCCGAAAACGAAAACTCAATTATTCTTGACATCTATGTCGATAAAAAAGAAAAAGTAAGGGTACAGGAAATTGTTTTTCATGGTGCCGACCAGGTTTCGGTTCACAAATTGAACCGTGCCATGAAAAAAACAAACGACAAGCAATGGCGTAACTTTTTCAGACCTAAAAAGTTTCAGGAAGATCTGTATTCCGAAGACAAAATTAAAATGATCGATAAATACAACGAATTGGGCTTTAGGGATGCTATTATAACCACCGACAGCGTTTCGAAAATTGAAGGTACCAACGAAGTTAAAATCGATATTTGGATCGACGAAGGCAACAAATACTTTTTTAGGGATATTAACTGGGTGGGCAACACCATTTACCCGTCCGATTACCTCAACGCATACCTTGGCATCGAAAAGGGCGCCATTTACAACCAAAAACAACTCGACAAGCGTGTTTCAACCGATAACGATGCTGTTAGCAACCTTTATCTCGAAAATGGTTACCTGTTTTTCAACCTTACACCGGTTGAAGTAAACATCGACAGCGACTCGATCGATCTTGAGATGAGAATTTACGAAGGCAAGCAAGCTACCATCGACCGCATAATTATTGAAGGTAACACCAAAACTCACGATAACGTTGCCCGACGCGAATTGTACACCCTGCCCGGCGATTTATTCAGCAAAACAAAGCTGATGCGCTCGTACCGACAGTTGGCGCAATTGGGTCATTTCGATCAGGAACGTATTGGCATCGACCCCATCCCCAATCAGGAAAACGGGACTGTTGATATCAAATATTCATTAATTGAACGTGCCAACGACCAAATTGAACTCTCGGGCGGATGGGGCATGGGCATGTTTGTGGGCTCGGTAGGTTTAAAGTTCACCAACTTTTCGGCTCAAAACATTATGAACAAAGAAGCCTGGCGCCCACTCCCTGCCGGCGACGGTCAAACTCTAAGTTTAAGGGCACAAACAAACGGTAAATTTTTTCAGCAATATAGTTTTTCATTTATGGAACCATGGTTTGGAGGTAAAAAACCAAACAACTTCTCGTTATCCATTTATTATTCGAAACTAACACAAAGTAATGCAAGCTATAACTACTACGGCGACTACGGAAGTTCGCCCTATGGCTATGGTTATTCTCCTTATGGTGGATACGGTGGATACGGTGGATACGGTGGATACGGTGGATACGGAAACTATGGAGGTGGATATGGCGGATACGACTATACCGATGCCGACGTTGTTGCCTGGCAAATTACTTATGGAGCATCGTTGGGTTATGGCTACCGTCTCGAATGGCCCGACGATTATTTCACCCTTTACCACGAGCTTTCGCTCCAGCATTACAATTTAAAAGAATGGCCATATTACTTTTTACGCAATGGCGATATTAACGACTTTAGCATCAAAACAGCTTTAAGCCGCAACTCAGTTGATAACCCGCTGTATTCGCGCCGCGGATCGTCTTTCAGCCTTTCGGTTGAAGTTACACCCCCCTACTCGCTCATTAACGGCAAAAACTATGGCGATCCAAATATGAGCGAAAAAGAAAAATATAACTTTTTGGAATATCATAAGTGGTTGTTTAACGCAAAATGGTTTACTCCGCTCGACAAAGCCGACAAACTGGTGCTTCATACCAAATACGAATTCGGTATGTTGGGATATTTTAACGAGAACAGGCGTTCGCCACTCGAGGGCTTTAAAATGGGTGGCGATGGAATGTCGGGCTACGACATTTACGGTACCGACAACATTGCACAACGCGGTTATTCTAATGGTAGTATAACTTCGCGTGGTGGAGGCGGTAATGCAGCCAACATATACACAAAAGCAACTGTTGAGTTACGTTATCCTATTACACTTTCAGAGTCGGCTCAAATTTATGCACTCGGATTTCTCGAAGCCGGTAACAGCTGGTACGATTTTAAAGATTTTAACGTTTTTAATTTGAAACGTGCTGCCGGTGTTGGTGTGAGGTTCTGGCTGCCAATATTTGGCTTACTGGGTATTGACTGGGGTTATGGTTTCGATATGCCGAACAACGGCCAATCGTGGTCGGCAAAAAGCCAGTTCCACTTTGTAATTGGCCAACAATTTTAAAATATGGTATAAAAGTTGTAAAATCAATTTCTGTAACAAAAAATCAGAAGAATATGAAAAAAATACTCATCACTTTAATTGCAATTGCATGCTTTGCCACCTTAAGCTATGCACAAAAATATGCTTACGTCGATACCGAGTATATTCTTGAAAACATACCCGCCTACCAGGCAGCTCAGGAACAACTGGACCAACTTTCGGTTCAATATCAAAAAGAATTGGAAACCATACAAACCGAGCTCGAAAAAATGTACAACGATTTCAGGGCCGAATCGGTACTAATGTCGGACGATATGAAACGCAAACGCGAAGATGTAATTGTTTCGAAAGAGAAAGAATTCAGGAACCTTCAACAAAAATACTTTGGACGCGAAGGCGAACTGTTTCAAAAAAGACAAGGCTTAGTAAAACCAATTCAAGACGACATTTACAACACCGTTAAAGAAATTGCCTCGGAAGGAAACTACGCGGTAATATTCGACATGGCAGGCGGACTTAGCATGCTTTACACCGACCCCAAATACAATTTAAGCGACCAAGTGCTTCAAAAGATGGGCTATAAGCAATAGTAAATTCAACTTAATTTCTATATTTGCGATACTTAAAAAAGAAATAAACAACGAATACTTAAATATCTGTAATAAAATGAGAAAAATATTAATTCTATTATTGTTCGTTTTTGCCTTATCGGCAAGCGGAGTATATGCCCAGGCTCCAAAATTTGGGCACATCGATATGCAACAACTAATTATGGTGATGCCCGAGAGGACCACAGCACTCAGCAGTCTCGAAAGTGAAGCAGCCGAAATGGAAGAAATGCTGATGACTATGCAAGAAGAACTACAAAAAATGTTTCAAGAATATACCGAAAAACGCGAAACAATGTCGAGCATTGTTCGCCAAGCCAAAGAAGAAGATATTCAAATGAAACAACAACGCATTGAAACATTCAGGGCGCAAGCCGACCAACAACTCCAGCAAAAACAACAAGAACTGATGACCCCAATTTTTGAAAAGGCCGACAGTGTGATTGCCGTAGTTGCCAAAGAAAACAGCTTAATCTATGTTTTTGATGTTAGCTCGCGTGTTGTGCTTTACAAATCGAACCAAAGCATGGACGTACTTCCATTGGTAAAGAAAAAAATGGGCATTGAATAAACCATTTTTATAACAATAAAAAAGAGAGTCGCTTGCAATTACGGGCGACTCTTTTTATATTCGACCGTTAATTAACCAACAATAAAGCAGTTGAACAGATCACATCCAATAGGCATTTTCGATTCGGGCTATGGTGGCTTAACCATTTTAAAAGACATACGCAAACAGTTACCACAGTACGATTACCTGTACCTTGGCGACAATGCACGTACCCCTTATGGAACCCGCTCGTTTGATGTTGTTTACGAGTTTACGCTACAAGCAGTAAAAAAGCTCTTCGAAATGGGTTGCCAACTTGTAATTTTAGCCTGCAATACGGCATCGGCCAAAGCCCTGCGCACCATACAACAAACCGACCTGCCCAAAATTGCACCAAACAAAAGAGTTTTAGGTGTTATACGCCCTAGTGCCGAAGAAGTTGACAGGCTCACCCGTAATAAACATGTCGGCATATTAGGAACCAAAGGGACCGTTTCATCAATGTCGTATGTATTGGAACTGGAAAAACTGCACAACGGTACGCTTACTGTTAGCCAGGAGACTTGCCCTATGTGGGTTCCTATTGTTGAGAACAACGAAATTGGCACACCCGGGGCCAACTACTTTATACAAAAGAACATTAACAACATACTAAACGCCGATCCGCTAATCGACACCCTCATTTTGGGTTGCACCCACTACCCCATGTTAACCCAATCGATTAAAATGTTTTTACCTGCCACGGTACAAATTATTGAACAAGGCCCTATTGTAGCACAAAAGCTGGCCGATTACTTGAACCGCCACCCCGAAATGGAATCGGTTTGTTCAACCGGCGGATCAGTTCAGTATTTCACTACCGAAACCAGCAACAACTTCAACAACATGGCTTCGTTATTCCTTAACGAACCTATCGAAGCAAAAACAATCAGGCTGTAAAAACAAAAGCTGCCCATAAAAAAGAACAGCTTTTGGTAAGGTGAGTTAAAGGATTTAACTTATTTTATTGCCTGCAAGTTAATAAAAAACTAGTAAGCATTAATAATTTGAATAAAATCTTCGGCTTTTAACGAAGCACCACCAATTAAACCACCGTCAACATCGGGGTTGGCAAACAATTCGTTGGCATTTTTAGCGTTGCAGCTACCACCGTATAAAATTGATGTTTGGTCGGCTACTTCTTGTCCAAACTGAGCTGCAATAGCTTCACGTAACGCTTTGTGCATTTCTTGTGCTTGCTCGGTTGTAGCAGTTACTCCAGTTCCGATTGCCCAAATGGGTTCGTAAGCAATAATCACTTTTTTGAAATCGTCGGCCGACAATTGGAAAACTGTTTCCTTAAGTTGGTTGATCACATATTCGTTTTGTGTACCTGCATTGCGAATATCCAAAGCTTCGCCGCAGCAGTAAATTGGGGTCAAGCCATTTTCAAGAGCCAAAGCCAATTTTTTGTTCAGGATTTCGCTGGTTTCGCCATAATATTCCCTGCGTTCGCTGTGACCTAGAATTACATATTCGGCTCCGGTCGATTTAACCATTGCAGCCGATACTTCGCCGGTGAAAGCACCTTTTGCTTCGGCAGCACAGTTTTGGGCAGCCACACCAATACGGTTGGTGTCAACAGCTCCAACAACACTGGTAATATGGGTAAAAGGAGTTCCTAAAACCACAACTACATCACTTGCACCTTTTTCGGCAACAAGATTATTAACAGCCTGGGCCAAAGCAACACCTTCTTGTAAAGTAGTATTGCATTTCCAGTTTCCGGCAACAACTTTTTTTCTCATAGTTAATCTATTTTATTACTATTTTGTTATTACTGATTGAAGTGGCACAAATTTATTAAAATTGAAACAATTAGAAAGCAAACATTTTAATTTTGCCATATACTTTAACAAAGCGATAAAAACAAATTAATTTCGGATGAAGATTATTAAAAGAATTACAACTGCATTAGCATTTTTGCTTTTATTTTTTGGCTTCGGTATGATACACGGCGGCACAAAACTGATGGAAAAATTAGGTAGTGCCTTTATTGGTATTGGTGCCTTTTACTTTATTGTGCTTATTGTATTAAGCCTCAGCAAACCCAAAATCAAGCCCAAAAACGAATAGTTTTATTTTCCTTTTCGTATTTTTCGGCGTTTAATAGCATATATCGACTCTACTTTTTTATTCACAAAACGCACATCTTCAATAGAATAAAATGCATTCGGATTCGATTCTCTTATTATTCGAACAACCTTACGTAAATCGGTACGGTTAATTATGCTATAAAGAATACTCACTTTTCCGTTGGCTCCGGTAGCTTCGTGATGGGTAATGCCATAACCCGAGAGTTTTAGTTTGATAATGAGCTCATCGGCAGCTTTTGCAGTAATTACCTGTATGCGAACCACGCCCATTGCCAGCTTTTCTTCAATGATAAGCCCTATGTAATTTCCGGTAGCAAATCCGGCCGAATAGGCCACAATATTGAACCAGTTATCGAGGTTCTGCATAATTTTCCCAACTGCAATTATCCAAATAAAAACCTCAACAAAGCCCAGCAATGGCGCTAACATTTTTTTTCCTTTCGACACCATTACAATGCGCAAGGTGCCAATGGTTACGTCGCAAATGCGCGCAAAAAAAATCAACAACGGCAAAACAAGATAATTAATGTAATCGAATTCGTTCATGATCGGTTTTTTTCAATTCGTTTCGCAATTTATCCAAAATGTACAGCAATAACCAACAAAAAAGACCCGAAAATTCGGGTCTTTTTAGCATATATGTGTTAAAATACTTATCCTAAGACAACTACAACTTCATGATTTTTGCCATCGTTAAAAATTGGCAAAATGTTCGATTGTTGTTCAACACCGTCAACTTTAACGCTGGCAATGCCTGTATTCACGTGTTTCGGGTTCTCAACTTTTATGATATAAGTTGAATTGCGGAACTTACGGGTTACTTCAAAACCATCCCATTCCGATGGAATACAAGGCTCCACTTTTAATCCATCGTATTGAGGTTGAATACCTAAAATGAATTGGCTAATGGTGTAAAAATTCCACGATGCGGTACCGGTCAGCCACGAGTTTTTGGCCTCGCCGGGCTTGAATGCATCTTTACCTGCAATCATTTGGGCATATACATAGGGCTCGGTACGGTGCAATTCGCTGATATCTTCGAGGTACGAAGGACAAATTTTGCGGAAATATTCCCACGCCTGGTCACCACGTCCTATAACAGTTTCGCCAATAATGATCCATGGGTTGTTGTGGCAAAAAATACCTGCATTTTCCTTGTAACCTGCCGGATAGCTCGAAATTTCGCCATATTCAATGTAATATTTGGTAAAAGCAGGGTTGTTCAATACAATACCATACTCACAATCGAGACGCTCTTTTACCGAATCGAGAGCTTTTTCGACCAAGCCTTCGTTCTTGCCAATTCCGGCCATGGTGCACCAACCGTTCGATTCGATAAATATTTTGCCTTCTTCGTTATCGTTGCTACCAATTTTGTTTCCGTAGTAATCGTAAGCACGAAGGAACCACTCGCCATCCCAACCATACTTTTTAACAGCTTCGATCATTTCATCGACATGCTTTTGGGCACGTTGGGCCTCGTCGGTTTTGCCTAGTTTATTACAAAGCTCAACATAGTCGCGGCCATAAACCACAAACAAGCCAGCAATCATCAGCGATTCGGCTTTTGAGCCTTCGGTTTTATTTTCGGTGGTTTGGAAACTTTCGTTCGGATCGTTCGAGAAGCAGTTCAGGTTCAAGCAGTCGTTCCAGTCGGCGCGGCCAATCAGAGGCAAGCCATGCGGTCCGAGGTTGTTCACCACATGATCGAACGACACGGTAAGGTGATCGAATAAAGTGCGTGCAACACTCATATCGTTATCGAACGGTACCATTTCGTCGAGAATGCTAAAATCGCCCGATTCCTTAATGTAGCTGATTGTACCAAGAATTAACCACATGGGGTCGTCGTTGAAACCACCGCCAATATCGTTGTTGCCACGTTTTGTAAGTGGTTGGTATTGGTGGTAGCAGCCACCATCGGGGAACTGCGTTGAAGCAATGTCGATAATACGTTCGCGGGCACGTTCGGGTATTTGATGTACAAAACCAATCAAATCCTGGTTCGAATCGCGGAAACCCATACCACGGCCTATTCCACTTTCGAAGAACGAAGCCGAACGCGAAAAGTTAAAGGTAATCATACATTGGTACTGATTCCAGATATTCACCATTCGATCGAGCTTTTCTTCGCCCGATTTTAGTGAATAAACACTTAGCAGGTTATCCCAATAACTGCGAAGTTCGGCCAAAGCAGCATCTACTTTCTGAGCTGTATTGAACTTTTCGATACAAGCTTTTGCTTTTTCCTTATTGATGATGTTTTTCGATTCCCATTTTTCGTCTTCGGCATTTTCGACATAACCCAAAACAAACACAAAGTCCTTCGATTCGCCGGGTTGCAATTCAACTTCGATGTAATGCGAAGCAACAGGCGACCAACCATGAGCAACACTCATTGATGGGCTGCCTGCCAAAACCGTTTGAGGTTCGTCGAAACCATTGTATAGTCCAAAAAACGATTCGCGATCGGTATCGTACCCGTTAATTTCGGTGTTTACCGAGTAATAGGCATAATGATCGCGGCGCTCTTTGTACTCGGTTTTATGGTAAATAACCGAGCCTTCAATTTCGACTTCGCCAGTTGAAAAATTACGCTGAAAGTTTTCCATATCGGTTGCTGCGTTCCAAAGAGCCCACTCAACAAACGAGAAAAGTTTCAGTTTTTTCACTTCGTTGGAATTATTGGTAAGGCTTAACTTTTGAACTTCGGCCCAAGTTTTTAGGGGCACAAAAAACAACACTTTTGCCGATACACCATTCTTCACCCCTTCAATTGTGGTGTAATTCATACCATGGCGGCACTCGTATTTATCGAGCGGTGTTTTCATGGGCTTCCAACCCGGCGACCAAACAGTGTCACCATCTTTAATATAGAAATAGCGGCCACCAGCATCGGTTGGTACGTTATTGTAACGGTAACGGGTTATGCGCCTGAATTTTGCATCTTTATAAAAAGCGTAACCACCTGCGGTATTCGATATCAGTGAGAAAAAATCTTCATTTCCCAGATAATTGATCCACGGATAAGGTGTTTTTGGGTTCGTGATAACGTATTCACGGTTTTTGTCGTCAAAATGTCCAAACTTCATAAATATTTGTTTTTCGGTTTTTTATTTTATTTCCATGGCACTTTCCAAAGCCCTTCGTTTGTTGAGTTCAATGGTTATCTCGTCCATTTTTTGTTGCGATAACGGGTAAAAATACATCAGTACAGCACCTGCAAAAGCAATAACAGCGGGAATCCAGCTCATAAGCATTATTATACCAGGTACTGCTCCCTGAATTGCAACAGCATCCTGTCCGTTGTAATGAAATGCAGCCAATACCAAACCTATAATTGCACCTGCAACGCCACCACCAAATTTTGTCGAAAACGAACCGGCCGAATAAATAAGCCCGGTAGCCCTTCGTCCGTTTTTAAATTCCGAATAATCGGCAGCATCGCCAAGCATGGCAAAGAAAAGTGTTGGGAATATAGCCGCTGCAAATTCAGAAATAATACCAATAGTAAAAATCCCAATGGTATCGGATGGGCCACAAAACACAAACAATGCATTAACTGCACCCGAGAAAATTAGTGCATAAATAAAAAGTTTGCGTTTACCCCATCGTTTGCCTAGAGGAGCCGTAATCATTGCTCCGCCTATCGATGCGATCATTAGAGCAACCATGTACGAAGCCGCAAGCAATTGGTTGTGTATATAATGTGTAAAATAAATTACAACAATCCCTTGTTTGATTGAGTTGTACACTTGAAATATGAGACCAATCAACAACAGGATTATCCAAGGCTTGTTTCGTACCAAATCGCCCAAATCTTTCAACAAATTGCTGCTTTGTGTTTTAAGCGGTTTAATTCTTTCGCGTGTCGATAAGAAAGTAATTATTAAACTGAGCGACAATACAATTGACAAAATATAAATGGCATTGCTGTAGCCACGTTTTTGGTCTATTATCGAAATATCGGCAGGTTCAATATTGTTCTCACCTTCAACAATAAAAGAGTAAGGCTTGTCGGCTTCCATCGAAAAACTTTTACCTTGAGTAGGTTCATTAATGCTATCGGGGTATTCGGTACCAGCCCAAATAAATGTTGCAATTCCGTTATCGGTTTTGATGTTTACATTTTCGACATCGTTTTGTGTCGAAACAGTAACCTCGTATTTGGCATCGGCCAACTGTTGAACATTTATTTGTGGGTTGATATTTCCAAAATGAGCAACCAAAAAAAGCAAAGCACCCTGCACCAACATTCCACCTGTAAAAGCTCCAACCATGCGGTACGAACCCAAACTGGTCCGTTCTTTATCATCGCCTGTCATTACAGCCATTAAAGCGCCATAAGGAATGTTGTTTGCGGTATAAACCAGGGTGAATATTATATAAGTGGTATAAGCATAAATAATTTTTCCTGTTGGGCTCAAATTTGGTCCGGTAAACAATAACGAAAGGATAACTCCTAATGGAATAGCTGTCCACAAAATCCATGGGCGGAATTTCCCGAATTTCGACTTGGTTCGGTCACCAACAATGCCCATAAGCACATCGCTAACACCGTCGCTAAAACGTGCTATAAGCATTAGTAAACCCACAGCAGCCGGATTTATACCAAACACATCGGTATAAAAAATAAACAAGAAAGTTGAAACGCCACGCCACGCAATATTTGCAGCTCCATCGCCCAATGCATATCCAATTTTCTCGGTAATTTTAAGTTTTTGATTAATTAGGTTCATTATATTGATTAGTTGTTTTGTGAATACTATTTTCGAGTATTAAATTGAAAAATCGAAACGTTCGGTTTTGGTTTTTTCGTAAACCTCGCGACTAAAAATAAAAAGCTGAGCAGGTTTGTGTTTTACTCCTTTTTGCTTCTCATCGAGCGGGATCACATACTTCATTTGAAGCACTTTTTTTCTGAAGTTGCGCCTATCGAGGGTTGTTCCGAGCACTTCTTCGTACAAACGCTGAAGCTGAGTAATTGTAAATTTCTCGGGGAGTAATTCAAAACCTATTGGTTCGGAACGCAATTTAGCTCTCAGCCTTTCAAGCGCTTTTTCCAGAATTTCGCGATGATCAAAACCCATTGTAGGCAAATTGCTAATTGGAAACCATTTCACGTTACGCTCTTTTAACGAAAGGGTAACAGTTGTGTTATCGATTAATGAAAAGTAGCCAACGGTAACAATACGTTCGCTAAAGCCTTCGCTTTGATTTTGAAGCCACAGCATATCTTTAGGCGAATTAACACGCTTTACCCCTCCAAAAGCGTAAAATTGCTCGAGATAAATATTATCGAGACCCGACATTTTTTTGAGGATACGTGCTGCTGCAGTATCAAAATCTTCATCTTCGAAAATATGGTATCCGGTAAGCGTCCAATCGTCGATTAATACTTTATTACTTTTTTCATCGATTAGTTTGCGTTCAACTAACAATACATTCAATTGATTGAAGTCGAAACCGAAAATCACACAGTCTACTGAGATATTAGGAATTATTCGCGACATGTATTTTTTTAATGCGTATTATTTACACATTGCAAATATAGAAAAAAAGATAAACCACCAATTGCTTTTATTACAATTGGGTAAAAAAAAGTGTTTTATAAATTTTAAAATTCAGAAGTGAAATGAAACCTAATATCTTTAAAGTCTTGCTGAGCCATTTCGAGTATGAATTGTGAGTCGGCCATAAACACGTCACGGTTCTGCTTATCTTTGGCCATACGCTGGTATTTACGCTTTTTAAATTCATCAACAATTGCTTGATCGTCGGCTTCAATCCAGCAAGCTTTGTACATTTGAATAGGTTCGAAACGGCATTTAGCACCATATTCGTGTTCGAGTCGATACTGTATTACTTCGAATTGGAGCTGCCCCACACAACCAATTATTTTCCGATTGTTCAACTGGCTGGTAAACAACTGGGCAACCCCCTCGTCCATTAATTGATCGACACCTTTCTCGAGTTGCTTAAACTTCATGGGGTCGGCATTTTCGATGTAACGGAACATTTCGGGCGAAAAGCTTGGAAGTCCTTTGTAACGAAGATCCTCCCCTTCGGTTAAAGTATCGCCGATAATAAAATTCCCGGTATCGGGCACACCAACTATATCGCCGGGGAAAGCCTCGTCGATCACTTCGCGTTTTGAAGCCATGAATGCTGTTGGTGACGAAATTCGAAAAGTTTTTCCGCTGCGGGTATGCTTATAAACTTTGTTGCGTTCGAAAGTACCCGAACATATTTTTAAAAACGCAATACGGCTACGATGATTGGGGTCGATATTTGCGTGAATTTTGAACACAAAACCCGTTAGTTTCTCTTCGTAAGGGCTTACTTCGCGTTCCTGCGCCTTTTGTGGCCGTGGGAATGGGGCAATCCGCACAAAAGCGTCGAGCAGCTCTTGCACGCCAAAATTATACAGGGCACTTCCGAAAAAAACCGGTGCTAAATCACCAGCAAGGTATTCATTTACATCAAATTCGGGATAAACACCTTGAATAAGTTCAACATCATCGCGCAATGTTGCAGCATCAGATTTACCTATAAATGTTTCAAGTTCGTTATCAGCCAAATTGTTGAACTTGATTGCACGATCGATTTCCTGAATATTTGGATTGAAAAGCTGCAAGCTTGAATCGAAAATATTATATACCCCCTTAAAACCAGGGCCGCTGCTTATCGGCCAGCTTAATGGGCGCGTGCTTATTTGCAACTGTTTTTCAATATCTTCGAGCAGGCCAAAAGTATCGTCGGCCGGGCGGTCCATTTTGTTAATGAAAATAATCACAGGTGTTTTCCGCATCCGGCAAACACCCATCAGCTTTTCGGTTTGAGGTTCAACTCCTTTGGCAGCATCAATCACAATAATAACACTATCGACAGCAGTAAGTGTTCTGAACGTATCCTCTTGAAAATCCTGGTGACCGGGTGTATCGAGAATATTAACTTTATAACCATTGTATTCGAAGCCCATTACCGAAGTAGCGACCGAAATCCCCCTTTGGCGTTCAATTTCCATGAAGTCGGAAGTAGCAGTTTTTTTTATTTTATTGCTTTTAACTGCCCCTGCAACATGTATAGCCCCACCAAAAAGCAAGAGTTTTTCGGTTAGGGTTGTTTTACCCGCATCGGGGTGACTCACAATAGCAAAAGTCCTTCTACGCTCAATTTCCTGTTTAAAACTCATTGTCGATTTTTTTTTTGAAGCTGCAAAAATAGACTTTTTTAGGATGATATAAATATTACAACAAAAAAACCGCGGGATCTCCCGCGGTTTAACCTTAACCAAACTAACAAAACCAAACCTTATGAACTAAAATGTTACTTTGTGTAACTTGTTGCCGTACCATAAGGAGTTGTACGACAACTTTTGCTATTAGAACAAAAGGGTTTTAAAAAAGTTCAATTTTTTTGAAAAAATATTTTTTTATCCTGGAATTACCCTTACCATAAATACGCCTTCGATTCCTTCCAAGATATCAACAATCTCTTTTTCAACTTCTTTCCGATAAACATCGATAATATTGTAAGCAATATCGCCACGGTTACGATTGAGCATATTGGCAATATTCACATTGGCCGAAGCTAATGCAGTAGTAATTTGCCCAACCATATTCGGAATATTTTTATTTGCAATTAATATTCGGGCACCATCGGTTGTGCGATCCATTTCGGCCGTGGGAAAATTTACCGAGTTAATTATGTTACCATTTTCGAGATATTCGCGCAACTGCTCAACGGCCATAATTGCACAATTAGTTTCCGATTCTTCTGTTGAAGCTCCTAGGTGAGGAATAGCAATCACATTTTTCATTTCCATAACTTCGGCATCGGGAAAATCGGTAATGTAACATGATACTTTTCCACTTTCGAGCGCTTCGGCAATATCGGCATTGTTAACCAATCCACCACGTGCAAAATTAAGCACTTTAACACCATCCTTCATTAAAGCTATGCGTTCTTTATTGATATAGCCTTTGGTTTCGGGTGTTTGTGGTACATTAATGGTTATATAATCGGCTTGCGAAAGTAGCGCTTCGGCACTATAGGTTACTTCAACATTACGGCTTAAACGCAAAGCCGATTTAACCGACATATAGGGGTCGTAACCAATAACCCTCATGCCAAGCGCCTGAGCTGCATTGGCAACCAAAACACCAATTGCACCTAGGCCAATTACACCCAAAGCTTTATTTTTGATTTCTTGTCCACCATAGTTCTTTTTACCAGCTTCGACTAAAGCAGGAATTTCATCGCCTTTACCTTTAAGAGTTTTTGCCCACTCAATCGACTCGGCAATTTTACGCGAGGTAAGCATTAAACCGGCAATAACCAGCTCTTTAACGCCATTGGCATTTGCCCCGGGAGTATTGAACACCACAATACCTTTTTCGGTACACTCATCAACCGGGATGTTATTAACACCTGCCCCTGCACGCGCTATTGCTTTTAACGACTTGGGCATTTCCATACCGTGCATTTTGAAACTGCGAAGGATAATACCATCGGGCTCGGTAAACTCGCTGTTAATTTCGTAATTTTCAATAGGAAAAAGTTTTAATCCCTCTTGGTCGATTTGATTGAGGTTTTGGATTTTATACATGATAATACAGTTTAATGTTACTTTGAATTGTAGTTTTGAGTGACAAATATCAGAATTTTCGACAAGAATATGATTTATTGAGCAAAAAAAATGCACAAGGTTAAAAAAGCTGCGATATGGCTTTCAACAATTCTTCTTTATTATAAGGTTTTATTAACAAGCTTGAAAAGCCCATAGTGGCCAGGTTCTTCTTTTGCTCGGGCGATGCATATGAAGTTTGCGCAATTACCGGCACAAAAGGGCTTATTTTTCTAATTTCGGCAAGCATTGTTTGACCGCTGTAATCGGGTAAACGTAAATCAAGAATAATAAAATCGAAGTGCTGCTTTTGTAAAAAATCCAATGCAGTTTTCCCATTATGAACCCATACCATAGCCACTTTTGTACTAATCAAAAATGAATGCAAAAGCATATAGCTCGAACGTTCGGGCTCAACCAACAAGGCTGTTTTTCCCACCAAATTAATGTTAAGTACTTTTTCTGGTTTTACAGGCATTTGCCAATTTTGTACGATTCTGATTTCGCCGGGAATTTCAAAATAAAACGACGAGCCCATACCGAGCTCCGACTCAACCCAAATGCGACCATTTAACAAATTGCTTAAACTGCGCGAAATACTCAAACCCAATCCTGTTCCCCTATAGATGGCTTTATCTTCCTCAATTTTAATGAAACGGTTAAAGATATTACCAATGTCTTCTTTTTTAATACCAATACCGGTATCCCTCACCCACATTAAAATGCTTTTTTCGTTTAGTCGATAACCAAATTCGACCTTCCCTACTTTGGTGAACTTTAGCGCATTGCTTAACAAATTGCTCAATATTTGCTTTATTCTGACCTGATCGGAGTTAAACTCAACAATTGTATCAACCGATGAAATGTTTTCACAAATCAGCTTAACACTTTTTCCGGATATCAGCTTCAATTCTTCCTGAAAAATAGCATTTACTTCGGCTATCATATTTGTAAAATCGAAAAATTCCTTTTCAATTTTAAGCTGCCCCGATTCAATTTTTGAAATGTCGAGAATATCTTCAACCAGTTTCAGCAAAGAACTTACATTGGCTTTGATAATGTTTACATATTTCTGCTTTCGGTCAATACTATACATATCGTTACTCACCAACGACGAAAAGCCACTAATGGCATTCAACGGTGTTCTGATTTCGTGCGACATGTTAGCCAAAAACGACGATTTTAAACGATCCGATTCTTCAGCTTTTCGTTTAGCTATTTCCAAATCGCGGGTTCGTTCGGCCACTTTCGCCTCCAATTCCTGATGGTGCAATTCTATTTGATGCTTTTGCTCCCTGATTTTTGTATTCTTGCTCAATAATTCTTTATAAGCAATTTCAAGCTTACGTGTCCGCTCATTTATTAATTCTTCGAGTTTGCGCTGTCTTTCGCGTATTTGTAGATAAACGACAGTTACAACAAGAATAATTAGTGCCAACACTGCTATCCTAAACCACCATGTTTGATAATAAGCTTTTGAAACTTTAATATTTAACGATGCAACTGACGACACAACATTTCCATACTCATCGGCCCCTTTGATGTTTAATTGGTAATTACCCGACTTTAAATTCGAATACGAAACATAGTTTCGGTTTCCAACATAGTTCCAATCGGAATCGACTCCACTAAGTTTAATCCAAAACCGATGCCTTAATGGATTGTTATAATCGGGCAGCGTATATTCAACGGAAAGATAGGTATGCCAATAATCGAGCTTTATTGTTTGTGGTTCGTATAAATAATTGGCAACCTCGTTATCGTTTACTTTAACCGAAGATATTAAAAGTGATTTTTGCAACTCGCTAACTGCAATACTATCGGGATGAAAAATATTAAACCCATTATTTCCCCCAAAAAACAAATACCCGGAGGAGAAATAGCTACTTGCATTGTATTCGCATATATTGCTCATTAAACCAAAATCGGATGTAAAATTGCGTACTGTGTAATCAACAGTATTGAAACGCGATATACCATTATGCGTACCCAACCACAAATAACCATCTTCTGACTTTTCGATATTAAGCACCATATTGCTGGGCAATCCATTTTCACTTGTAAATTGAATTACCTCGTTGTTATTTGTATTAACTTGGAATAACCCGTTGTTTTTTGTACCAACCCAGATTCTATTTAAGGTATCGGCCAAAATCCTGCGAACCATATTATCGCCACCCTTTGAACTTTCGGAAGGATAGAAAGAAAAATGCTGTAAACTTTGCCCCTCGCGTTTCAATTGAAACACACCATTTTGTCGTGATAAAAACCACAAATTTCCGGATTTATCTTCCTCAATTTTCAAAAAATCTACTGCTTTATTCTGAAAGGTAACAGAGTCGTTGTTTTCGATAGATTTGAGCCACTGGAGGGCACTAATCTGTCTGTTGTATTTTGCGATACCATTTTTCGATGCGAACCACAATAAACCATCACTGTCTTCGTAAATATGATTCACAAAAATATTCTCAACAGTTATCCACTTTTGGGTTTGCTCGTCGAAAAAAGCCACCGAGTTGCCGGCTCCAATCCACAGAACACCATACGAATCTCGCATTATGTAATTAATTCGGTTCGAAGCAACAGAACCTGAATTGGTTTCATCATGAACAAAACTATCGATTTTTGCTGTTCTCAGATTACATGAAAAAAGGCCTTCGTGCTTTGTTCCTATCCACACAATTGAATCACCTTCGTTGTAAACCGAAAGCGTGTATTTATTGCTTAACCTTTCGAGGGCACAAAAACAATTGGGCAATTTCCCGAAAACATCTAAGTTCATTTTGTATTTAAAAACACCACCGAATTTTGTTCCAATCCACATCAGGCCAGCATTATCGACATAAAGATATCTAATATGATTACTTTTTATTGGATATACGAGATCAGTATTGCTGTTCAATAAAACATAGCCTCCATCTTGTATATCTATAACTATCAAACCCTTGGAATCGGTACCTGCCCAAAGAAAGCCATGTTCATCAATCAATAATGAGTTAAAACCCTCGTGCTGAAAAAATAGAACATCGGCTGGTTTGAAATGAAAGTGACTAAATTTTTCTGTTTCGGTGTTAAATTCAAACAAACCATTATTTGCTGCAAGCCAAATGGTTTTATTTTGCAATAAAAGTGAGTAAACCTTGTCGGGATCTTGCCCTGTTGGAATATTCGACCAATTACGATACTGCCCTGTAAGCATATCGTATTTAACTAAGCCTTTACTGGTACCCAACCAATATATTCCACCAGGTTGTTCAATAATAGAATAAACCGATACTTTAGCTTCTAAATCACTTTTTCCCGACAATAAAACTTGCTTCAAAACACCTGAATACGGATCAATAACAGCTACGCCATTAGCAGTGCCCACCCACATATTGTGCTTCGAATCGATAAATAACGAATAACAAAACAAATCGGTAATCAAGGTATCGGCCATTCCACTATAAAAGAAAGCACTAAATTGCTGTGTTTTTTTATCGAATCGATTAAGGCCCATATCGGTTGCCAGCCAAATAGCGCCCAATGAATCTTCTATCATTTTGTTAATGCTAGGCGACAATAATGAATTTTGCTTAGTTGCATTTTGAGCAAAAAGCTGAAATTTATGACCATCGTAACGGCAAAGCCCCATCGATTCGACAGCAAACCACATTATACCATCTTCATCTTGCAGCTGATCTTTCAAATTAGTGCCCGGTAAACCTTGGTCAAAAGACAATTGTTTGAAAGCATACTTTTGATCAAAAGCATACCCATCGATATTGAAAGATAATACATACAAGAAAATAAGAAACAATATTATACCCTGTTGTTGCACTTGTGCTAATTAGATGTTTGTTTTTTGAGTTAAGATAGGGATTTATTTTAAATTTTGCTGTGTTTATAAAGTTTCTATTTAGTATTTAAACTAAAAATTTCAGAACGGACAGATATTGAAGCCATCCTCAACATACTACGACTGCCATGTTTTGTGAAAAAAAAGATCCAACCTTTTTGATTGAATCTCCTTAGTGCCCGGAACAGGACTCGAACCTGCACATCCTTGCGAATACTAGTCCCTGAAACTAGCGCGTCTACCAATTCCGCCATCCGGGCTTACGTGGCCGCAAATATAAATAATTTTAGTTTATGCCCCTCAAAGTTTTTTACTTTTTGAAAATTTTAAAAATACATTTTTTGTTGCCTGTATGCTGCGGGGGGCATGCCTGTTTCCTTTTTGAATACTTTCGAAAAATGATGTCTGTCGCTAAAACCACATTTCTCAGCAATACTTTCAATGCTTTCTGAAGCATTGTGCATTTGTAAAATAGCTTTGTTTATTCGTACTTTTTGTATGTATTGTTGAATGGTATGCCCCATGCTTTGCTTAAACAAACGCAAAAACGAATTGGTTGCCATATTGGCGATTACACCCAAACTACTATTGTTTAATTCCTTATGGTAGTTTCTATCGATATAATCAATAACTTTCAAAACACGAGGGTCGTTTGTGCGCTGTTTCCAAAATTGAGCATCAACTTTCGAAAGCAGGTTAAAAATAAGGGCATACAATTTAATAGTGTATAAATTGTCAAATAATACCAGCTGCTCAATTGTGTATTTCTGTAAATCGGCAATAAGCTGCAACAATGTTTTGTCGGTTTCAAAAACATAAATGTTGGGTTTCACGTAATCGAGCCTTATTCCAAGGTTGAAATGGATAAAAAAATGATCAACCATCCCTTTTCCCCGAAGATCGTTCAATTCATTCAATGTTTCTATACGACTGCCAATCAGCCCTTCGGAAGAATTTTTCAACAATGAAGTTGAATACGCTGTAAAAGGAGGGATCAACAATATTTTTGATGCATCGAGTTCAATTGTTTTTCCTTGAAAGTTAATACAGGCTCCGGCAACCGAATTGTAATAAATACGCCAAAACGAAAACGACAAATCATTGTATTCCCATTTGCTTAATTTCCAATATCGACAACAATGCACATCAATATCGGCCTTAATAAAAATCTGCTTAACATCCGATGGATCAACCCTTAACTTAAAAACAGCCATATTCTAAAAAATTACTGATGTTATTTTTCGACACAAAATATTAGTTTTAGTTATAGCAAACAAGCACTGCCATCACTATTTTTGAACTAATTAATAAAATACAATTGCAATCACATAACAAATAACATAATGGCAGCAATAAGAATTTCGGAAAATAGCGAGCAAAACACACAAAACCAAGTTGTAATTGGGATTTGCGCCACATGCGATCCACGCATCGACAATGAAGCTCGACAACGCAGCGTTAACATTATTGAAATGGTGGCCAATAAAATTGACGGCCAAATTAAAACACCTAGCACCAACGATGTGAAAATTGTATGGTCGCCTGTTTTAATCGATGGCGAACAACAAGCCGACCAGGTAGCCCGCCAATTCAAAGCACAAGGGGTTAATATAATTGTGTGCACACCCGACACCTGGGCTTTTCCACAATTAACACTAATGAGCCTCATGGCACATTTCCCCAAAAACACACCGCTTAACATCACTTGTGGAAACAGTGCCCCTAAACCGGGAGTAGTTTTTGCCCATGCCGTAAACGGGGCTTTTGCTCAACAAGGCATTCTTACTCACTTAAACATAGGCACTTGGAGTGACAATGGCTTAATGCCCGAAATTTCGGAAACTACTATCAAAAATTTAGTTGAATGGCTTTATGCTGCTGTAACTTTTACTGGTTTAAAAGGCCGAAGAATTGTTTGTTTCGGGCACGACTCAATGGGTATGGAAACTGCTCTTACCCATGTAAATGCAACACGAAACACCTTTGGCATTGAAATTAGCCGGCTCGATATGAAACTATTGTCCGACAAGCTCAACAAAAACGATTATAACAAAAATGAGCTAAAAGAACTGCGCAACTGGCTCGAAAACAACTTAAAGCACATCGATACTTCTCAAAACCATGGCAGCGAAAAACTCGATCAGTCATTGGCAATGTATTTGATAATTCGCGATATACTGAAAGAACTTAACGCTGTTGGTGGCGCTTTTATGAACCAACTTGAATGGGGCAGCGACCGACGCGGAAATCCACTACCCATTTGCGACATGGCCGAGTCGCTTTTCAATTCGACATTCGACCATAATGGACCGAAGAATGTGATCCCATTTGGCACCGAAGCCGATATGCAAGGTACATTAACCATGCTTTTTAAAACTTGGCTAACAGGTGGTAACCCTCCCCTTTTTATGGATTTCAGAAAAGTATGGGATCCCAACGAACTGGTTGCAAAAGCCCAACAACTGGGAATTAAAGTACAAGGCGACGAAATATGGGCATTAAAAGGAATTGTTGATGGCGACAACTCGGGTTCGGCAAGCTTAAACTGGGCTGGTTTGCCAGGCGAAAGCAGCAACGAACTTCTTAAAAAAATTACAATGCCGGGTGCCGATTTGGGCTATTTCCCCGGTGGCGGCAATAGTGTTAACTTTGTTTCGCCCGGTGGCATAAACGGCATCGCCAGCCGATTAACTTACAGCCATTTAAATGGAATGTTCAGTTTAATTTGGGATGAAGCACAAACTGTTGACCTACCCGAAAAATTGGCCGACTTTGTTGCCAACAGCTCAAACGTAACATGGCCGCATAGCTGGATTGTTCCCAAATATGCTACCATGACCGAATACAAACAATATGCACCTGCCAACCATTTTCACATGACATGGAACCTAAAACCTTCGATATTACAATATTGGATGGACTTATGCAACGTACTATCGGTTGTCCCATGGCATGCCCGTCCAGTATTCATTGAAGGAACCGACCGCCCGCAACCACTTATCCACCTCATTAATGGTGGCGAATACAATGCAAAACTTTTAAGAGCAAAAGGAGCATAACAAAATGGAACCATTTTCGTGTTTAGCAATCGATATGGGTGCAGGCAGTATCCGTATTATACAAGGAATATTCAATGACCGATTTACTTTGAATGAAGTTTATCGCTTCGAAAATGAATGTACCCATATCGATGGTCACTATCGCTGGAATATTGATCAAATTGGTCAAAAAATTATTCATGGAATAAGGCTGGCCTTTTCACAAACCAATTTGCCAATTCTAAGTGTAGGAGTCGACTCGTGGGGTGTCGATTTTGTTTTACTTGGTCAAAATGGCGAATTTTTAGAACATCCGGTTACATACCGCGACTCGCGAACCGAAGGCATGAAAGCATTTTGGAACAAAACAAAGTCCGATTACGACACCTTTGTTCAAACCGGCATCAACTACAACATTTTTAATAGTTTGTATCAATTTTTAAGCATACAAAGCTCCAAAACATTACAAAAAACCAAGCACATCCTTTTCATGGCCGACTACATTAACTATTTGTTGTCGGGAAAAATTGCCAACGAACTTACGCTTGCCTCAACAACACAATTGTTAAACATAGGAACTAAAGAATGGGATTCTGAAATCACCACACTCTTAGGGATAAACAAGAAGTTAAGCACGCCAATCGCCAAAGCAGGCCAAAAGCTAGGCGCTTTACTTGCAATACCTGAAACCAAGACCGAACTTATTGCAACAGCGGGTCATGATACTGCTTGTGCAGTTGCATCAATTCCTAATATGTCGGAAAATTTGGCTTTTATATCAACAGGGACTTGGTGTATAGTCGGGTATATTTCGAATGAACCTGTTTTGAGCTACGAAGCTTTTACCGCAGGCATTACAAACGAGATATGTTACGATGGAAAAATAAGGCCATTAACCAATGTAATGGGTCTTTGGCTGATACAACAACTACGCAAAGCCTTTGGCCAAAAACACAGTTACGATGAAATTGAGAACATGGCTCAAAACGAATCTGCTAACACAGATTTAATTGACACTAACGACCCGATATTTTTCAACCCATCAAATATGCAAGAAGCATTCGATACACATTTAACAAGAAACGAAAAAATTCTGCCCAATTCAGAAGCAGCATATTACAGTTGCGCATACAAAAGCATTGCGGTTGCATTAAGCAAAAAGATTTTTCAAATTGAAGAGATCGCAAATAAAAGCTTTACCAACATACGGCTAATTGGTGGCGGTGCAAAATCGAACCTACTCTGCCAGCTTATTAGTAATTACACTGAAAAAGAAGTAATTGCAGGGCCAATTGAAGGAGCAGCTATTGGCAATTTAAAAATTCAGGCATTGTCTTTAAACAAGTTTACAAACAGAAAAGAATTTGACGATTACATTGTTCAATCAATTAAGCTGTCAAAATACAAACCGATTAAATTGAAGGACTACCCTTAATTAACACCGTAACAACCAGCACCACAACAAAAACCATAATAAAACTGCCCGATACTTTATTGAACCACCACAAAACCGACAAGCTGAAATGATGCCTGAACTTATCAATCAAATATGAGATCAGCGTCCACCAAGTCATAGCGCCCATTAAAAAACCGGCAACAAAAACAAAAGGCGATCCCAAATGATAAATATCGAATACAATTTTAGCACTGGCAAATACAATTATATAAGTAAGAATCATTACAGGGTTTGAAAAAGCTATTGCCATAGCCGAAAATAAGCACTTCGAGGGGCTGGTGCCTTTCCGTTTGTATTTACGCACTGCCGATAAAGGGTTCGAAAAGAAAATATACAATCCTAATGAAAACAAGGCAATTGCGCCAATTAGCTGTATAACTGTTTGATGATGCCTTAAAAAATTAATGATGTACGACACACTAAAACCTGCAATTAGCGCCCAAATTGAATCCGTTAAGGCTATCCCGAGCCCACTGTAAATCCCCGATTTGAAATCGCGGTTAGCAGTACGCTGAATCACCAAAACAGCCATTGGCCCAACAGGCAGCGAAACAAACATACCTGTCAACAAACCTTTTATTAATAAATCGACAACCATCTTCAGAAATATTTTACAAATATAAAACCCGCAATACAATTAGTAATGCTTATTACCGTTTTTTCTTTATTTGAACGATTGAATTATTATTTTTGCACGGCATGAAAACATTTTTTACAATAATATATACTTCTGTTTTACTTTTATTGTCGGGTTTTGCTTATTCACAAATAAGCAATGCTACAATTTATGGAACAATAACCGATACAAACGGCAAGCCTGTTGAAATGGCAAATGTTGCCCTAAAAAATTACCCGATAGGCACATCGACCAACCGAAAAGGCGAATATTTACTGCGCATACCATCGGGGCGCGAAGTTGTTGTAGGTTTTTCATCGATGGGCTATAAATATCACGAAAAAGCATTTGAACTCACCACCGAGCAATCATTCGAATACAATGTAACAATGGAATCGTCGAACACCGAGATCGACGAAGTGGTAATATCGGGCAACCGGCAAACCTCGGGCAACATTGTTCGTATTAGCCCAAAAGCTGTCGACCGCCTCCCCGATGTGGGCATTGGCAGTGTTGAAGGAGTTATTAAAACCTTGCCGGGCGTAACATCGAGCAACGAGCTAAGCAACCAATACTCGGTAAGGGGGGGCAGCTTCGACGAAAACCTTGTTTACGTTAACGATATTGAAGTTTACCGCCCATATCTGATTCGTGCCGGACAACAAGAAGGCCTCAGCTTTGTAAACAGCGATATGGTATCATCGATTGAATTTTCGGCCGGAGGTTTCGATGCAAAATATGGCGACAAAATGTCGTCGGTGCTCGACATTAAATACCATCGTCCGAGCGAATTTTCGGCTTCGGCATCAGCAAGTTTTTTGGGTGGTAAAGCTCACATCGAAAACATTAGCAAAAATAAAAAGTTCACCTACAACATGGGCATGAGGTACAAAACCTTTCAATATTTGTTGGGCAGCCTCGATGAGAAAGGATCGTACAACCCAGTATTTTTCGATTACCAAGGCTACTTTACCTATGCACTCAGCCCCAAAATTGAACTCGGTTTTTTAGGAACAGCCTCTTTGAACAAATACCAGTTCAGCCCAAAAGAACGTGAAACAACAACAGGGATATGGAACAAGCAATATAAATTAAGCGTATTGTTCGAAGGACAGGAAATTGATCGTTTTCAAACATATACAGGTTCATTTTACTTACAATATAACCCTACCCGCAATGCCTACTTAAAATTTATTGCAACAGGCTACACCACAAGCGAACAGGAAACATACGACATAATTGGCTACTACCTGCTAAACGAAGTACAAAAAATTGGCACCGAAGAACAAGACGATAGCTCAATGAACATTGGGCTTGGCTTTTATCAAGAACATGGGCGCAATTATCTCGATGCAAAGGTTGGCGGCTTTTCGCACCGGGGAGGCATTAAAGCCGGCAACAACTTTCTGCAATGGGGTTTCGACTACCGCAACGAACATGTAAACGACAAAATGAACGAATGGGAATACCGCGACTCAGCCGGCTATTCGCTACCCTACTCACCTAGCGATGTGCTTTTGTACTACACTGCACGAAATGCATACCAGCATACCGAAAACCGCTATACAGGTTTTGTTCAAAACACCATCAACATTAGCACCGATATTGGGCAGCTTATGCTTACCGGAGGTGCAAGGGCACATTATTGGAGCTTTACCGACAAATTTACCATCAGTCCGCGCTTTTCGGCCTCGCTACAAACCGGTATTAAACGAGATATCATTCCACGCCTTTCGTTCGGATGGTACCATCAACCTCCTTTTTATCGCGAAATTAAAGACCTTTACGGCAATATTAACCCCAATATTCAAACCCCCCGTTCGATACAATTGGTTGGTGGCTTCGATTATTCTTTCATTAGTTGGGAAAGGCCTTTCCGCCTCACTTTTGAAACGTATTACAAATGGTTGCATGACCTTATCCCCTATCAAATCGAAAATGTAAGGCTACGTTACCTTTCCAACGAGATTTCGAACGGCTACGCCTATGGCGCCGACTTAAAAATCAATGGCGAATTTGTTAGTGGCACACAATCGTGGATGAGCGTTTCATTGATGAAAACCGAAGAAGACCTTGTTGGCGACATAGGCCCCGATGGATATAGTGCCAAATATATTCCCCGCCCCACCGACCAGCGATTTAAATTCAGCCTTTATTTTCAGGATTACCTGCCCGGCTTACCAGCCTACCAAATGCACTTAACCGGCCACCTGATAACCGGCGCACCTTTTGGCATGCCCCGCACCGAAAGACACACTCAAATTGCACGTATGGAACCTTACCGCCGTGTTGATATTGGCTTTACCCGATCGTTGGTAAGCAACGGCAAAAACCTAACCAGTAAAGTTTTCTTCGATCGATTTAAATCGGCCGATGTAAGCCTCGAACTTTTTAACATCATGGACCTTAAAAACATTTCGTCGTATTTCTTTGTAGCCGATATTGAAAACCGCTACCATGCAATTCCCAATTATTTAACAGGAATAACACTCAACCTTAAAGTATCGGCATCGTTTTAAATGCCGCAGCTTCGGAAGAAATGGCTGCAAACACTACAGAGTTAGAACAACAGGCCCAAGTACTTAAATCGATGATAGCATGGTTTGAAGTAAAGAACACAGCTTCGACACAAAAAAAGAAGAAACGAAAAAACAAAAAAAACAAAAAAGCAAACTACGTATTGCTAGCTAAACACCCAAATAAAATATATTTTTAAGCGTTCAAAATTTATCGATTTTTTTGAATTAACAACAGAGCGCGTGAAAGGAATAATATTTTCGGCCGGGTTGGGTACACGTTTGCAAAAACTAACTCATAACCGTCCCAAAGCACTAATCGAATTAAATGGCAAACCACTGCTATGGCACGCCATAAACAAGCTAAGCAATGCGGGTGTAGAACAAATTGTTGTAAATGTACATCACTTTGCCGATCAGGTAATTGATTACCTAACAACCCACAATTTTAAAACTGAAATATTCATTTCAGACGAACGCGATAAGTTGCTCGATACCGGAGGCGGATTATTGCATGCCCGCCAATTTTTACAAGGCAACTCACCAATTATTGCCTACAACGTTGATGTTTTATCGTCGATTAACCTCAACAAACTTGCCGAATACCACATCAAGGAACAAGCACTTGCAACATTGGTTGTGAGACAACGTAAAACCAGCAGGTATTTAACCATCGACAATAACAACAGGCTTACAGGATGGAAGAACATTGCGAATAACGACCACATAATTATTTCACCCGACTATTCTAACTCTGAAACTTGGGCATTCAGCGGTATTCAAATTCTATCGCCCGAAATTTTCGATTTAATTACCGAGAAAGGAAACTTCCCGATTATTCCCATGTATTTGCGATTGGCCAAAACGCATAAAATTTTGGCATATCGCGACCAGTCGGACTTTTGGATTGATTGTGGTAAACCCGAGCAATTGCCCCTTGCCGAAAAATGGCTAAAAAACAGTTTGCGCTAACAAACACTCAACCACGGCCGAAAATCCATCTTCATCGTTGCTCTTTCCAACCCATCTGTACTTTTTAGTTAGTGCTTCTACCCCATTTTTCAATACATACGGATGGGCAACAAATTCAAACATATCGGTATCGTTATAATCGTTTCCAACACCAACTGTTGCCTGTTGTTCAATCTCCAAAAAATTGCAAAGCCATTTAATTCCATGCCCTTTCGACACCGTATCTGGAAAAATTTCAAACCAGGTAAAGGCAGGGTTTACAGGCGATGTAGCCCTTATAACTTTGATCCCATTGCATGCATCGTAAATATCATTTTTAAGTTTTTCGAAAATTGAATCGTTGTTGGGAATTACGGCCATCATTTGTCCTGCCTCAGTGGGCATACTGCTCAAATCCAACTCATTATAATCACCCTCATGCCTGACTAAATAATTATCAAATTCGACACAAGCACCTGCCCCCCTATGGTACCAAAACAAGTTATTATTGGGTATTGGCCTAAAGGCAAAAAAGTTGAAGCCCGAAGCCAACAGATGCTCACATAAATCGGCCACAACAGGTTTGCTAAATTGTTCACATTGCAATATATTTTTGTTTTTCCAATCGTAAATACCGGCTCCCGACGAAAAAACAATAAAGTCGAAGGGTGCATTTTCGGGCAAAACCTGTTTCACCTTGAACAAGCTACGACCGGTTGCAGCAACCCTTACTATTTGCTTCGAAGCCAAATACTCAAGCGTTTTCCAATCTTTCTCGGAGATACTTTTGTCAGATTTAAGCAAAGTTCCA
>Ga0116162_10000483_pt1 | contig 28640 bp, 22 predicted proteins | sample AD_UKC105_MetaG_FD_89875 | JGI IMG/M metagenome (GOLD analysis project Ga0116162, IMG submission 89875) | Active sludge microbial communities of municipal wastewater-treating anaerobic digesters from Hong Kong - AD_UKC105_MetaG | ecosystem: Engineered > Bioreactor > Anaerobic > Digestate...
ATGCCGGACGTGGTTCCGCCGTTCCTCTCGGACGCGTTTTCGGCGGCGCTCCCCCTGCTGTTTAACGTCATCATATGGTATGGCATCGGCACGGCGCTTTCGATTTTGACCGCCGGGCAGATGACGCTGCCGTTACTGATCACGTATATCCTCTCCATTCCGCTTTCCGCGCTCAACAGCGTGCCGGGCATGATGCTCGTGATCATCTTTGCATGCCTGCTCTGGACGTTCGGCATCCATGGCACGATGGTGGTCTTCATCGCCCTGATGGCGGTCCTGATGCAGAATATCGGGGCCAACGCGGCAGCGGTCGCCGCGGGCGAGCAGCCGGTGTTTTACGCTTCCATGCTGATCACATCGATGATGACGGCCGGCGGCACGGGCAATACGTTCGGCCTGGTCCTGCGCGGCCTGCGCGGCAAGTCGGAACAGGTCCGCGCCGTCAGCAAGGTTGCGCTCGTGCCGGGCCTGTTCGGTATCAACGAACCCGCAACATTCGGCTACCCGATCATGTACAACCCCATTCTGGCGATTCCGTTCATGCTCACGCCGCTGGTCACGATGCTGCTGGTATGGGCCGGCTACGCCATCGGTTTCTTCAAACCCGCCTATGTCCTGATGCTGACCCTCATGCCGATGGGCGTCGGAGAATTCCTCGGCGCGATGGCATGGCAAAACCTGCTGATCCCGGTTATCGGCATCATCGTCGGCTACCTGGTATACCAGCCGTTCATCAAGGCGTACGACAGGCAGCTCTATGAAAAGGAGCAGGCCGCCCTCGCGGCGGAAACCGCCGGCACCGAAGCTTAACCATTCAACCGAAAGCAGGCGCGGCGCTAACCCCCCCCTGCTCAGCGCCGCACCTGCCGCAAAGGAGAACCATATGGATCAACGCTTTCCCGAAAATTTTCTCTGGGGCGGCGCTACCGCCGCCAACCAGTGCGAGGGCGCATGGGACGCAGACGGCAAGGGCGTCTCCACCGCCGACCTGATGACCGCCGGCACGCGAACGAAACCGCGCGCTTTTACGCCGACCATGCGGGAGGACGCGTATTACCCCTCGCACGAGGCGATCGACCATTACCACCGCTACGAGGAGGACATCGCGCTGTTTGCCGAGATGGGCTTCAGGGCTTACCGCATGTCCGTCGCATGGACGCGCATTTTCCCGAACGGCGACGATGCCGAGCCGAACCGCGCGGGCGTCGAGCACTACAAAAAGGTGTTCGAGTGCTGCAAAAAGCACGGCATCGAGCCGCTGGTCACGCTCTCGCACTACGAAATGCCGTTTCATCTGGTCGAAAAATACAACGGCTGGGCAAGCCGCAAAACGATCGGCTTTTTTGTGAAATACTGCGAAACAGTGTTCAACGAGTACAAAGGGCTGGTCAAGTATTACCTCACGTTTAACGAAATCAATATCCTCAGCTCGCCGCTCGGCGGCATGATGGCGGGCGGCATTATGCCGAAGCCCGAATTTTTACAGCTGGACTTTCACAAAGCCGGAAAGCTGCCGGACGACGCGAATATCCGTTTCAACGCGCTGCACCATCAGTTTATCGCCAGCGCAAAAGCCGTCCAGATTGCGCATGCGATCGATCCCGCGGTCAGGGTCGGCTGCATGATCGCCGGAATGGTGCAGTATCCGTATTCGCCCGCCCCCGGGGACGTCCTCGCCGCACAGCGGAACATGCAGGCGGGCAACTACCTCTGCGGAGACGTGATGGTGCGCGGCGCGTACCCGACGTTCGCCCGCCGTATGCTCGCAAGCCAGGGCGTGGAAATCGAATGGGAGGAAGGCGACGCGGAAACGCTGAAAAACGGCAAAGTCGACTTTTACTCGTTCAGCTACTATTCTTCCGGCTGCGTATCGACCGACCCCGAGACGGTCAAAGCGTCCGGCAACTTCCTCTTCGGCGTGAAAAACCCGTATCTGGAAGCGAGCCAATGGGGATGGACGATCGACGCGGACGGCTTGCGGTACTATCTCAACGAACTTTACGGACGCTATAACGTTCCGCTTATGGTGGTCGAAAACGGCCTCGGCGCGGAGGACACGCCCGAAGCCGACGGAAGCGTCCACGACCCGTACCGCATCGCTTATCTGAAGGCGCATATCGAAGCCATGCGCGAGGCAATCGAAGACGGCGTGGACCTGATGGGCTATACGCCCTGGGGATGCATCGACCTCATCAGCGCGAGCACGGGCGAGATGAAAAAACGCTACGGGTTCGTCTATGTCGATAAAGACAACGACGGCAGCGGCACGTTGAACAGAAGCCGCAAGGACTCGTTCTATTGGTATAAAGCGTGCATTGAATCGAACGGAGCCGACATCTGAGTCGGGAAAGGCGCGGTGAATATGCAAAACGGAATCCGAATCGCAAGCATTGGCGCGGGCAGCACGTATACGCCGAATTTCGCGGAAGAGCTGATCGGCGCATACGAACGGGTGCCCGTGACGGAATGGGTCATGATGGATATCGACGCGGCGCGCCTGGAAGCCGTTGCGAATTTTACACGGGACATGCTGCAAAAAGCCGGTGTCCCGATCAGAATTGGAATAACGACCGACCTGAAGGAAGCCGTAACGGACGCCGACTTCGTCTTTTCCACGATACGCGTCGGCGGCGCCAAAGGGCGCTATTACGACGAGACGATCCCGGAAAAACACAACCTGATCGGCCAGGAGACGACCGCCCCGGGCGGGCTGGCGATGGGTTTGAGAAACATACCGGCAATCGTGGAAATCGCGCGGGCCGTCGAGCGGCATGCAAAGCCGGAAGCGATGCTGATCAACCTCGCGAACCCGAGCGGAATGCTCACGCAGGCCGTCTGGGAGCAGACGACATGCCGGACGGTCGGCCTGTGCAACTGGCCCGGGATGCTCTGGGGCGCGACCGCCGAAGGATACGGCGTCCCGCATGAAAGCGTATTCCTGCAGCACTACGGCCTCGATCACCTTGGATGGTCGAAACCGTTCGTCAACGGAAAAGACGTGTCCGACACGGCTTACGATACGTTTATCGAAGGCGTAGCCCGAATCATGGGCGTAAAGATGGACGGGTCCGGCACGGGCTCCGGCGTACCCAGGGAGATCGCGGATTTCACGGGGTATCCGCTCATGATCATGTACGACGACCTGTATTACCGTACGGCGGACTACCAGAGCCGGGATTCGCAGCTTTTCATCAACTCCTACCGTGAATGGATCGAGGCCAAAAGGGACCTTTTCCCGCAAAACGTCTATGAAAAGATGCTTCGAGTAAAGAAACGGGCGGAAATGGTGATGATCATCGACGAACTGGCGATCGAACTGTACCGCCGGATGGACTACGAAGGATATAAAATCGTGATGGGCACGCGCGGCGGTCAGGGCTACGGGCTCGCCGGCATCAACGTGATGCGCGCCGTTTACCAAAACACGAGCGAGGTGCAGATCGTCAGCTATCCGAATTACGGCACCTATCCGGAACTTGAATTCGCCGACGTGGTGCAGACGCCCTGCGTTTTGAACCGGAGCGGCATCTATCCACTGGCGATGAACACAGACGTCCCCGAACATATGAAGGCGCTTGTGCAGGCTGCCAAGCACTATGAAAAGCTTGCCGTCAGGGCGGCTATGACGGGCGATTACAAGGCCGCGCTCGGCGCACTGGTCGCGAGCCCGCTGACCAACAGCTTCGACCGCTCGCGTGACGCGCTGGATGAACTGCTCGTCGCGCATAAGGCGTATCTGCCCAATTTCGCTCCGGCGATCGCCAGGCTCGAAAACGGAGAACGCGCCTACTGAGGCGGGACGAATCGTCGTAATCCCCCAAGATAAAAAACAAATTGCGAGGTCATAGATGGTAATCAGACAGACAACCGTTCGAAACGCAAGCGGGCTGCATGCGCGCCCGGCTTCGGACTTTGTGATGAACGCAAAGACGTTTTCATCCAAAGTGACAATCAAAAACCTGGACGCCAACGGGCAGGCGGTCAACGCAAAGTCCATCCTGCGTCTGCTCGCCGAGAGCATGACGCAGGGGACGCGCGTTGAAATCGCGGCCGAAGGCGAGGACGAGCAAACCGCCGCGGACACGCTCGTTGCGCTGATCGACAGCGGATTCGGCGAATGAGCAAAACGAGCACGGCGAACAACGCCGACACGCGCCGGCTGCTCGCATGCGACCTGGACGGCACGCTGATAGCCAACCACGGCAACGTGTCCGGCTGCGCCATGCAGGCGCTGGAAGCCGCGCATCGCGCGGGCTGGACCGTGGTGATTTCGACCGGGCGTTCCATCGCTATGGTGCCGGGACGCCTGAAACGCTCGCATGCGGTCGACGCGTTTATCACCAGCAATGGTGCTCGCGTCGTCCTGCGCGGCGGAAAAACGCTCTTTTTGCGGCCGATTCCCCGCGGCAGGGCACTCCCCGCATGGTCGGCGCTGGTCGAACGCGGCGCGGCCACCAGCGTGTTTTTCGGCGGAAACGTGTATTTCGACCGGCAAGCGCACTTCGATATCATCGGAGACCGCGAACGCCCGAAACTTGAACGGATCGGAATGCTGCTGCGGTTTTTCCCGCATTCGTACACAACGCGCGACATCCGTCGCCGTATCCGGAAAAACGACGCCGCAATAGAAAAAATCGGCGGCTTCTTTTCTTCCGCCGGCGCCGCTTCAAAGGCGCTTTCGGAGCTTTGCGGGACCGACGGCCTGGCCGTTTTAACGACGCACGGAAACGATGTTGAAATCACCGCCGGCGACGCAAGCAAAGGCGACGCGCTGAGCCGGCTCTGCGAACGATTCGGCGTGAAACGGGACAACGTCGTCGTCTGTGGAGACAGCGGAAACGACCGTTCCATGCGCGCGTACTGCGGCATGTTCGTCGCTCCGCGCAATGCCTCCGGGGACGTCCTCGCCGTGGCCGACGTGATTACGGACTGTGCAGAAAAGGACGGTGTGGCAAAATGGCTGCTGACAAATCTGAATTAGGCCGGAAACCGGAACGCGTGGTTTTGAAGGGCTGCGCGGTTTCGGAGGGCACCGCGCTCGCGCCGGCGCTGCTATATGCGCCGCGGACGCTCTGCGTGCAAAAGACGAGTTTGAGCGACGCAACGGCGCACGAGGCGGTCGCGTCGGTCGAAAAAGCCATATCACAGGCGGACGGAGACCTGGCCGCGCTGATCGACTCATTTCCGCAAAGCGAACAGGCGCATGCAAAAATCTTCGCCGCGCACAGGGAAATCCTTGCGGACGAAGACCTGCGACAAACAATCCTCGACAACATCGAAGCAGAACACATGTCGGCCGATTACGCCGTATACGCCGCCTGCGAAACGTTTATCTCGCTTCTGAAAAAAGCGGCGGACGAAACGATCGCGCTGCGTGCGGCGGATGTTACGGACGTGCGCGACAGGCTGCTACTGGCGCTGCGCGGCGAAACAAAACAATCGCTTTCCCGGCTTCCGGGCGACTGCATTCTGGTGGCGCACGACCTCCTCCCGAGCGACACCGCATCCATTGACCGAAAGCACGTGCTCGGCATTGTGACCGAGATTGGAAGCGAAACCTCGCATACGGCGATTCTGGCGCGCAGTTTCCGTATCCCCGCGCTGGTCGGCGTCAGGGGCGCGCTTTCGAACGTGCAAAACGCGCAGGCGCTGCTGCTCGACGCCGAAGCAGGCGAACTGACCCTGTCTCCCGGCGCGGGGGAAGCATCCGCAGGGCGAAAAAAGCGCGCGCGCTGGCTGGCGCGCCAAAGCGCGGCGGACGCATGCCTGCAAAAGCCTGCCTGCACGAAGGACGGCGAACGGCTTCAGGTTGGATTGAACATCGGTTCGGACCGCGACGAAATCCCCGCGTACGTCGATTTTGTCGGTTTGTTCCGAACGGAGTTCCTCTATATGAACGCCAATCACCTTCCGACGGAGGATGAGCAGTTCACCACCTATCGCCGCGTGCTTCAAAAGGCCGGCGCAAGGCCGGTCACGCTCCGCACACTGGATATCGGCGGGGACAAAACGCTTTCATATATGCAACTGCCGAAAGAAGAAAATCCGTTTCTCGGCAAGCGCGCCCTGCGGCTGTGCTTCGACAAGCCCGATTTGTTCGCAACCCAGCTTCGGGCGGCCCTGCGCGCGTCGGCGTTCGGGAGTTTGCGGATCATGTTCCCCATGGTCGGCAGTATCGACGATATCCGCAGGGCAAAGGCGTTTGTCGATGCGGCGAAAACGGACCTGCGCGCGCGCAGGGTAGCGTTTGACGAGGACGTGCGCCTCGGCATCATGATCGAAGTCCCGTCCATTGCCATCGCGGCCGACCTGGCCGCACGCGAGGTCGATTTCGCCAGCATTGGCACGAACGACCTGTGTCAGTATCTGTTTGCGGCGGATCGTATGAACTCCGAACTTTCGGCGTATTGCCAGCCGTTTGCGCCAGCATTCCTCCGCGTTCTTCAACAAATCGTCGCTTCCTTCCGGTCGGCGGGAAAAGAGCTGTCCATGTGCGGCGAGCTTGCCGGAAACCCGCGCGCCGCGGCGCTTCTGGCAGGGCTTGGCCTGCAAAAATTCAGCATGAGCGCTTCCTCCGTGGCAAAGGTGAAGCTTGCTCTTTCCAAAACCAGCATCGAAGACGCAAAAACGCTTGCCGTAAAAGCGGCGGCGCTTGCCACGCAGGCGGAGGTAATCGGTCTGCTAGACAGCTGTGATGCCGATCCCGCGCAGCCGGGCCCGCAATGCAAAATGGAAAATACATAAAAAAATCTCGGACCGGACAGCGTAAACCGGCCCGTGGTCCTTGCCAATCCATCCATGTTATTTTAAAATCTATCTATGATGAGTTTTTTGCATAAACGGCTGCTGCCGGCCATATTCGCACTCGCCATGCTGCTTTCGCTCGCGGGCTGCAATTCCGCGCCGCAGGCGGAGACATCCGGCGACGAACAGCAAAACGACGCGTACCCATATCGGCACGCACTCAACATGCCGGACGACAACTACCGCACCTATTACGAAATTTTCGTATCTTCGTTTTACGACAGCGACGCCGACGGCACCGGCGATCTGAACGGCGTCGCTCAAAAGCTCGATTACCTCAACGACGGCGACGATACGACCGATTCGGACCTGGGATTCACCGGAATATGGCTGATGCCCATAATGCCGTCTCCAACTTATCACAAATACGACGTCACCGACTTCTGCGACGTCGATCCGTCCTACGGCACGCTGGAAGACTTCCAGTCCCTTTTAGCCGAGTGCCATGCACGCGGAATCAAGCTGATCATCGACTTCCCGTTTAACCACACGTCCGCGCAGCACCCGTGGTTCACAGAGGCCGTGCAATACTACGAGTCCCTCGCCGAAGGCGAGCAGCCCGACTACAGCGTCTGCCCCTATGCGTCTTATTATCATTTTTCCACGGAAAAAGCTGGCGCGACCGGCTGGTATCAGGTCGGCGCCACCGAATGGTATTACGAAGGCGTATTCTGGGACCAGATGCCGGACCTCGCGCTCGAAAACGAGCTTGTCCGTTCAGAACTGGAAGCCGCGGCTTCCTTCTGGCTGGAAATGGGCGTGGACGGCTTCCGGCTCGACGCCGTAAAGGAATACGTCTCCGGGAGCACTTCTTCGAACATCGAAATCCTTTCATGGTTCAATCAGTATGTTTTGAGCGTCAATCCCGATGCGTACCTCGTCGGCGAAGCATGGGAAACCAGCCCCGTAACGCTGTCCGCATATTACAAAAGCGGCGTCGCGAGTTTTTTTGATTTCCCGCTCGCGCAGGCGACCGGAAGCATAGCGACGATGGTCAACCGCGGCACCGGCGCAAAATTAGCCTCGCTCCTGACGCAGAGCGAAACGATATACGGCGCAATCGACCCGAGCTTTATCGACGCACCGTTTTTAAGCAACCACGATACGTCGAGGATCAGCGCGCATTACGTAAACGACCTGAGTAAAATGAAGCTTGCGGCGGGAATTTTGCTGACGATGAACGGTACTCCGTTCGTCTATTACGGCGAAGAAATCGGCATGAACAGCAAGGGCACCAAGGACGAAAACAAACGCCTCCCCATGCACTGGTCGGACACGGACCTTACCGGAACGCCCTTGCCGCCGGAGGGGGCGGACGATGTGGAGCAGAAGTTCCTCGCCCTCGATCTGCAAATGGACGACCCGCTCTCCCTTTATTCTTACTATAAGCGCGCCCTGCGAATCCGAAACGAAAATCCCGAAATCGCGCGCGGCGCGCTCGACGTTGCGCAGCCGCTTGTTTCGGACACGATCTGCGCCGTTACGAAAACCTATCAGGACAGCACGCTCCTGCTGGTTTATAATATCGGGACGGAGGAAGCGGACGTCGTCCTTGCCGGAAGCGGGTACGATGCGTTCGCCCTCTACGGCTATCTGACCATTGACGAAACGCCTGTGACGCTTACGGACGGCGCGCTGTCGCTCCCGGCATACGCCATCGCGGTATTAAAGCCGTGAACGCAATCTGTGATACGAGGCCTGCGGATGAATCGGACGATACTGCATTGCGATTGTAATTCCTATTTTGCTTCGGTGGAGTGCATCGACCGGCCGGAGCTGAAAAGCGTGCCCATGGCCGTCTGCGGCGACCCGGACAGCCGGCACGGGATCATCCTTGCAAAGAACGAACTTGCCAAGCGCTTTGGAATTAAGACCGCGGAGACCATCTGGCAGGCGAAAAAAAAGTGCCCCAACCTGACTCTGGTGACGCCGCATCATCATTTATATTCGAAATATTCGGAGCTGATCAATCAAATTTACGAACAGTACACGGATCTGGTGGAGCCGTTCAGCATTGACGAAAGCTGGCTGGACGTCACGGGAACCATGCATAAGTTCGGCACCGGGCAGGAGATTGCCGACGAGCTGCGCCGCCGCATCCGTGAGGAGATCGGCATCACGATCTCGGTCGGAGTCTCCTACAACAAGGTCTTTGCCAAACTCGGCAGCGATTATAAAAAGCCCGACGCAACCACAGTGATTACGCGAGACAACTATCAGTCGATCTTATGGCCGCTTCCTGCGACGGATATGCTCTTTGTGGGCAATGCGTCCGCCGAGCGTCTCGCAAACATGGGCATCGACACCATCGGGGCAATCGCCAAAGCCGGCTGCGAGCAAATGAAAACGATCCTCGGCCGCGGCGGCGAAACGATTTGGAATTACGCCATGGGGCTCGACGAAAGCCCTGTAAAAAACCGCTACGATATCGAGCAGCCGAAGAGCATCGGCAACAGCATCACCTTTGCGCGCGATTTGCAGGGACGGCAGGAAATCCACGCGGGGCTGCTGACGCTGAGCGACCGGGTCGGATCGCGGCTCCGAAAGCACGGCCTTTACTGCTCTACGGTACAGATTCAGATCAAGGACCCCTACCTTAGAACGATCTCAAGGCAGCAGAAGCTCGCCGCCCCCACCAACGTCACGAAAGTGATCTACGACGCGGCGGTCGCCATAGCGGAAAAATCCTGGACGATGTCGGCTCCGGTCCGGCTTTTATCCGTGACCGGAACGAATCTGACCGATCGCTGTGCCGAACAGATGACGCTGATCGGCGACACGACGGACGAAAAACTGAAAAATGCGAAGCTGGATCAAGCGATGGACGCCATCCGTTCGCGGTTTGGGAAGGACGCCATCTCTTACGGGCGGCTCATGAAAAAACCGGACGACTCATAATTTTCGCTTGCTTCGTTTCCTTTAAGCGCGCATTCAAATCGGCCCTTTTACTTTCGCATAAGCTCCAAAACCTCGTCGAGTGACGGCATAGCGGGGATGCCGCCGCGTTTTTGCACGCAGCAGGTCGCCACCGCATTGCCCCAGTCCGCGCAGTCCGCCGCTTCTTTGAGCGTCAGCTCGTCCGGCCGCTTCCTTATCGTCAGCATCCGGTGCAAAAAACCGCCCCAGAACGCATCGCCCGCGCCGGTCGTGTCGATCGCCGGAATCGGATAGCCGGGCATGATCGTGCTTTCGCCGCCGACGGACACCAGCGCGCCCTGTTTGCCGAGCGTTACAGCCACACAGGGTATTCCCATAGCATTTAATCGTTTCGCCGCTTCAGCAGGCGATTCTATATCCGTCAACAACGCCGTCTCTTCGTCGGAAAGCTTCATGATGTCCACGTACGGCAGCATTTCGCGCATGCGTTCTTTCGCCGCCTCTTCATCCGTCCAGAGCGTCTCCCTGTAATTCGGATCGTAGGAAATCGCCGCGCCGTGTTTCTTCGCAAGCTTCACCGCGTGATACGTCGCGCTCCTCGCGGGCTCGTCCGTCAGCGAAAGCGAGCCGATATGCAAAACCGCCGTCGTTTTCAGGATGGCTTCGTCAACTTCGCCCGCCGTCAACTGCGTGTCCGCCCCGGGCTTGCGCGCAAACGAAAACGTCCGCTCCCCCGTTTCGGACAGCGCCACGAACGCAAGCGTTGTAAAAAAATCGTTCGACATCACAAGGCCCTTTGTATCGATCCCCGCGCTTTCGAGCGTCGCTTTCAAAAACATCCCATGCATGTCGTTTCCGACTTTGCCGATAAACGCCGTGCGCTCGCCGAGCCGGGCAGCAGCAGCGAGCACATTCGCCACCGCGCCGCCGGGATTTCGCTCAAAGAGCTTCATCCCGCCTTTTGAAATGCCGCTTTCCGTAAAATCAATCAACAGTTCGCCAAGGGCCGTTATTTGGTCCATAGCACTCTTTACTCCTTTGCCGCCGGATACTCGTTGCACAGCAGCCGATACGGCGGTTCGTCTTCCTCGATCGCCGGAAAGCGTCCGACCGGCGGGTTGAAGCGATTGTCCGTGTTGTCGTCGTTGCACTGGCTCACTTCGCCAATCAGCGCCGCACCCGTGCCCGGCTCCACTTCGAAATCGTGGTACAAGTACGGCTGGATGGAGATGCTCATGCCCGGCAGCAGCTTTACCTGCGTCCCCGCGGGCACGACCGTTTCCACGCCGTCGAGATGCAGCGTCACGTCGCTTACCGTGTCGATCTCCTCGTTCGGCAGGGAATTGTAGACCCGTATCAGCAGGTTCCCGCCGCCGCGGTTGATGATGTCTTCCATCTTGTTCCAGTGGAAATGGTTCGGCGAATACTGGCCGTCCCGCAAATAAAGCAATTTTTCGGCGTATGTCTTTTTATATTTCTCCGCCATGTTCAGATTGCCGTTTCGCAGCGTAACAAGCGAGAACCCCACCTTGTCGAAGTTGCCCAGGCCGTAGTCCGTAATGTCCCAACCGAGCATGTTGTCGCGAATCTCATCGTATTCGTGGCCCTTGTTTTGCCACTGTTCCGGCGTGAAATCGCAGAACGGCGGCAGGCTGAAGCGATATGCCTTCGCCATCGCTTCCAGTTCTCGCAGCGCTTTGTTGATTTCCGAGCGTTTCATTTGTCCCCCTGTTTGTGCGTGTATAAATCACAGCCTCTGATTAAACTCGATTTTCTCTTTGTTAGGGCCTTCCAGCGTAAAATACCGAACGCCGTTTTCAAAAAAAGGCAGAAAACAGATTTCGCCTTCCAAGGGGCTGTACCCCTGTTCGATCGCTTCCGCGTAAGCAGCCTCGATATCCGATACGTCCAGCGCAACATGGTCGATGCTCCTGCCGGCCTGCAAAGGATTCCCCGTTTCAAACGCTTCTATCATGATATCATCACGCTTAAAAAAACGCACGTGTTTTTCCTTGTCGAGCGCCGCACTGTATGTGCAGCAGAAGCCGAGAGCCTGAAAAAAGGCCTGTGTCCGTTCCAGATCGTCCGTTGGAATTCCAATATGCTGGACTCCCTTAATACCACTCTGTATTCTGTTTTGCATCCGTTCTTTTCCCCTCACTGCCGCCGCGAATTCTTCCCCCCCTGGCAAACAGAATTCCGGCGGCATTTCTCACATAGTCCTGTAGCCGGCGGCTTGCCCGCGCTCTTTTGCGCGGGGCGACCCACCCGGTAATTTTATGCCCGCTGGCTGTTTTTAAACGTGCTCAGCAGTACGGCAAAGATCATCAGACCGCCGCGGACAATATACTGGACATAATCGTTCACGTTCAAAAGCGTCATACCGTTTGTCAGTATCCCGATAAAGATAATGCCCAGCAACGTTCCGCGCATGTTGCCGATGCCGCCCGCGATGCTCGCGCCGCCTATGATAACAGACGCGATCGCATTCATCTCCCAGCCTTTCGCAAACGAAAACGTGCCGGACATAACCTGCGACGAAAGCATGATACCTGAAATCACACAGCAAATCTGAATGACGACCAAGCCGATTATCTTCGTTTTTGTTACGTTGATGCCGGACAACCTTGCCGCTTCCGCATTTCCGCCGCTGGCAAACGTGGCCCTTCCGAACTTTGTAAAGCCCAGCATGAAGTACGTAATCAGGAAAGCAATCAGCAGAACGATGACGGGCACCGGAATGACGCCGAACAGCCGTCCCGAGCCAATGTAACTGTACCACGACGGGAAGGTAATAATCGGAAATCCCTTTGAGATGACCGCCGCAATGCCGTAAAGAATGTTTTGCATGGCCAGCGTCACGATCATGGCCGGTATCTTGAATCTGGTTATCAGCCAGCCGTTTGCAACGCCGACAAGAATACTCACGATCAGCGCCACGACGATGCCGACGACCGCGCCGTACTCGAGCGGCATAATCCCCGCATCTTCAAGCTTTCCTCCGACCAAACCGATCAAAACGCCGGTTAACGCAACGCTGGAGCTGATCGACAAATCCAATTCGCCGCTGACAATAACAATCGTCATGCCGAAGGCGATTACGCCCTGCAAAGCGATGTTCCTCAGCATATTGAGCAGGTTGTTGACCGTAAAAAAATAATCTGAGATAAAGGACAAGACGACCGCAAGAAAAACAATAATGATTTCAAGCGTATAGTTCGTCAGGACTTGTTGTACGGACATTCTTTTCTTAACTGTTTCCATTGCTACTCTCCCATGCATATTGCGTAAAGATCTTCAACAGTGATATTTTCAGGAAGGACTTCTTTATCAAGCCCGCCGTTTCGCATAATCAGTATTCGATGGCAGGTTTCCAGCAATTCTTCGAGCTCTGTCGAGACCATCACGCAAGAAATGCCCTTGCGCGCCTCGTCCCAAATGATTTGAAAAATCTGCTGCTTTGCATTTACATCGATACCCCGCGAAGGTTCGTCCAGCAGGATTATCTGGGGTTCGGTATTCAGCCAGTTGCCGACGACTACTTTCTGCTGGTTGCCGCCCGAAAGGGACGACACAAAATAGCGCGGATCGGCAACCTTGATTTCTAAATCGCGAATCTGACGGGAAACGTACTGCTTTTCGATTTTCCTGTCGACGACGGTGCCTTTGCCCAGCCGATCCAGGGATGCATAGCAAAGATTGTCCGCTATGCTGCCGTTGAGATTCACCCCGATTCTCTTCCGGTCTTCCTGCGTCATTGCAACGCCGAGTTTGTTCATCTTTTCCGGGGTGGGATTTTCAATTTTTTTTCCGTTTAAGTAGACCGAACCGCTCTTTGCCCTTTGCGATCCAAATATGCAACTCAGCAGCTCCGTCCTGCCGACGCCGAGCATGCCCGCTATGCCAAGTATCTCCCCTTTGTGCAGTTCGAAATTGACGTTGGAAAATTTTCTGCCGTCCGACAGGTTTTCGACTTTCAGAACAACTTCGTCCGAATACTTGAGGTCGCTCGGCATGGATTTGATCTCCACAGCCCCGAACATCATTTTGATCAGCTCGCGGCGGTCGAGTTCGGCCATCTGCTTCGTCCCGATCAGTTTCCCGTCCCGCAAAACGGTGCAGGTGTCCGCAATGTTCCAAAGCTCCTGCAGCTTATGCGTTATATATAGGATAATGACATCCTTTTCTTTCAATTTCCGTATGATTCGAAACAGCGATTCGACTTCGCTTTGCGCAAGGGACGACGTCGGCTCATCAAGCTGCAGCACTTTCGGCTGAAGGCTCATTGCCTTCGCAATCTCGATCATCTGGCATTGCCAGGCCGACAGGTGATTGACCGTTTCGTCCGGGGAGATATCGATTTCCAGTTCGTCAAGGAGTTGCTTTGCCATTTTTCTGGCCAGCTTCCAGTTGACCGCAGGGCCTTTCATCGGAAGCCTGCCGATAAAAATATTCTCGGCGACGCTCATCCCGGGAATCAGGCTCAATTCCTGATATACCGTCGCAATCCCCATGGACTGGGCTTCCGACGGCCTTTTAAAGGCGATCTCCTTGTCGTCCAGCAGCATTTTGCCGGAGGTCGGCTGAACGGCGCCGGAGAAAATATTGATCAGCGTGGATTTTCCCGAACCGTTTTTCCCGATCAGCGCGTGGATTTTTCCGCTTTCAAACTGGACCGAAACGCGATCCAGCGCCAGCGTTCCCGGGTATTGCTTGGATATATTCTGGGTTTGTAGAACACTCATGCTTTCCTCCATGATCCCGAGTGGGCCCAGCGGACGCTCAACGGGGACCTTTCCCCGTTGAGCGTCTCGCTGCGCTGGAAAAATCGTCAGGATTTTGTATCGTTCAGTAACTTTTCGTAAGCGTCGATGGCTTCCGTATCGCCGCGCTGCAGGAGCGTTCCCGGTAAATAGGTGTTCTCGCCGGTCGGAGTATATTCGCCTTTGATATACTTGATCAGGATTTCCATCGTCTGATAGCCCATGCCGTATGCATCCTGCGCCGTTACTGCCTGCAGGATATTGTCGTCCGAGCGGAGCATTTCGATCTGCTGCTCGCCGCCGTCGATGCCAAAGACCGCGATCTGTCCGGCCTTGCCCGCGTTCTTGACCGCCATGACCGTACCGACCGTGCCGCCGTCATTGCAGGCGAAGATAACGTCGATATCAGGATTTGCCGTAATCATGTCGCCGGCCGCCTGAATCGCCATATCCTGAACCCAAGCTTCCGCTTCGGCCACAACTTCGACGTTCGGGTTCACAGCCTTGACCGCGTCGAGAAAACCATTTTCTCTCTGCGCGGCAGGCTCGGAGTACTGTGTTTTAAAAGTAATGATGCCGATCTTGGCTTCGCCGCCAAGTTCGTTCTTGATATACTCGGCCGCAGCTTCGCCGGAAGGACGGCCCAGCTCGGAATGGGAAGTGGTCACGCAGCCAACGACGAATTCCTTGTAGGTATCGTTCATCTCGCTGTTCAGCAGTGAAATCGGGATGCCGTAGTTGTCATAAACCTGCTTGATCGCTTCCACCGAAGTCGTCTCGCTGCACGGCATAATCGCAATACCGTCGACGTTCTGCGTCGCATAGGTGTTGAGAAGTTCGATTTCTTTTGCCGCGTCGCCGCCGCTGATCGCGTGCAACATTTTTACACCGTAATCATCGCACGCAGCCTGGTAACCAAGCGCACACCAGGAAGAAAACTGATCTTCCTGAAGGTTGATCCCTGCGATCACAAGCTGTTTTTCTTCCGTCGCGGCGGCAGTGTCGTCGCTTGTCGTCGCAGCCGTTCCATCGGCGGAATCGTCGGTGGTTGCCGGCGTCGATGTGCTGCACGCGGTAAAGAATGCAAGCATCATGACCACAAGCAGAGCAGCAATTGCCCGTTTTTTCATTTTTTTCACTCCTTAAGAATAATTTGGATTTGACTTGTCACAAGCTCTCGTGAAATTAAGCCAGGCTTGTTTTATAAGGTGAGTTAATCGGTTGCGCAATCGATTTTCTACGGGTTGATTATAATGTCGCCACCATAAAGTGTCAATGTTTTTTAAAATTCCTTCAAAATATGTTCGTACTTTACCAAGATTTACTATTTTATTTAACAAATCACTCGAATAATGCGTATTCTGTTTTGCCCGATCGCTTTTATTTACTTTTCCGTTTGCTTGTGTTAAAATGGCTTGTGTGAATTTAATCGTTTACTTCTCGCCCTTATCTTTATGAATTAGGATCGTATCATGAGTGTAAAAATTTCTGATGTGGCAAAACGCGCCGGTGTGTCCACCGCCACCGTATCGCACGTAATCAACAATACCCGCTTTGTTTCCGACGAAACGAAACTGCGCGTACAGGATGCTATCCAGGCGCTTGGCTACACGCCAAACGCTTCGGCCCGCATGCTGAAAACCGGAAGGACCAGCCTGATCGGGCTGATCATCCCCGACCTCTCGAACCAGTTCTTTTCCACGATCGGACAGCAGGTTGAAGACAGAATCCGCAAAAACGGCAATTGCCTGATCATCGCAAATACAAAAGAAACGTGCGGCATTGAGCAGGAACACCTGAAAATGCTGACTTCCGGCATTGCGGACGGCATCGCGCTTGCGTCTACCGCTCAGCAGTATTCCGATATTCGCGATTATATCCCGGATCGTTTCCCTTGCGTATTTTTCGACCGCTACCTGAAAAACTGCGCGCACGACAGCGTCACCATTTCGTCCGCGCAGGCGATGCGCGACGCGACGAACGCGCTGATCAAGCGCGGCCATACCAAGATCGGTTATGTCGCCGGCTTGTCCAACATTAGCACGACGAACGAACGTCTTTCCGAGTTTTGCGGAACGCTGGAACAAAACGGCCTGCCCGTCCGGCAGGAGTTGATTCAGCACGGCGATTCCATCTCCGTCCGTACATGCGCGGCCATCGACCGTCTTTTGGAACAAGACTGCACCGCTATCGTCACGTCCAACAGCCTGATGTCCGTCCAGGCGTCGTATCGCCTGTCGTCGCTCGGCATCGGCATCGGCCGCGATATCGACCTTCTTGCCTATAAGGATTACGAATTTTACAACACCTTCCTTTCGCACTGCGATCTGATCGTCCAGCCGGTAATCGAATTCGGCAATTTCATTGCCGACACCATTCTGGAACGTATCGAGTCGCCCGACGCGCCGCTGAAGGAAAGGGTGCTCACCAGTTATTTTCAACCCAAAACCATTTGACAGATTCATTCCGAATTCGAACTATTGAATTGAAATGTTAATACAGAGGAGTGATTTTTATGAGTTCCAAAGCGGATTTGGAAGCGTTGCTTCGGTCTTTCGTATCCATCGGCCCTGCCGGCTGCGGCGTTTCCATATGTAAAAAGGGCCGGGAAATCTACAGCCATTGCGAAGGATTTGCCGATATCGACAAAAAAAGCAAGCTGACCCCAGACCATATCGTCCGCCTGTTCTCCAACACGAAGGTCTTTACCAACGTGCTGGCGCTGACGTTGTTCGAGAAAGGCAAATTTCTGCTGACCGATCCCATTTCCGACTATCTTCCGGAATTTTCAAATCCGGTCGTCGGTTTTTTCACGAATAACGGAACGTTTTCAACCCGTCCAGCCAGCTCGCCGATACGGGTCAAGGACCTGATGTCCATGTCGTCCGGTTTAACGTACGGCACGGAGATGGCCGGCGATGAAAACAGCAAAACCAACATCCTTATCCAGCGCCGGGTCGACGCGCTGGAAGCCGAGGGCGGCTACTCGGTCCGTGATTTTTCAAAGGCGCTTGCCGGCGTTCCGCTGCTGTTTGATCCCGGAACGCAGTGGCATTATGGTTACAGCCACGACATTCTGGGCGCGCTGATCGAGGTCGTAGCCGGCATGTCGTTTGGCGATTATCTGGAAAAAGCGATCTGCTCTCCGCTCGGCCTGCCGGATACGTCCTTCTTCCTGCCTCCCGAAAAAGCCGCGAGACTCGCCCGGCAATACCATGCGCCCGACGCAAACGGGAACCTGTCGCTCTCGGAAGACCTGGATTTTTCTTACGATCCCGCGCACAAGTTCCAAAGCGGCGGCGCGGGCCTGCTTTCCACAATGGCGGATTTCTCGCGCTTCGCCGCCATGCTGTCCATGGGCGGCACGCTCGACGGCATCCGTATCCTCAGCAGGAACACGATCGACCTGATGCGCGAAAACCACCTTGGGCCTCAGCAGCTCGCAACATTTTACGCCGCGCAGGAAAACGGCTGGGAATTCGCGCGCGGTTACGGTTACGGCCTCGGCGTGCGCACGATGATCGACAAAGTGCGCGGCGGAAGCAACGGCTCCGTCGGCGAGTTCGGGTGGTCCGGCGCCGCAGGAACGTGGCTGATGGCGGACCCGGCTCAGGAACTGTCCGCCGTCTATGTCCAGCAGGTTTTGCCGAACCTTTACGAAAGCTACTTCCATCCGCGCCTGCGTGCGGTCGTCTATTCGTTTGATGGAATCGAGGGGTAACAATGACGGACTGTTACAAATCCACGAAAATCGCTGAAAATACCTGGCTGATCCTCGAATGCGGTTTCGACGCGATCTATTACCTGGAGGGCGACGATCGCGGCCTGCTCATCGACACGGGCGTCGGCGCCGGTAACTTAAGGGAATACGTTTCCCAATTGGCAACCAAGCCGTATGATGTGGTCCTTACGCATGCCCATCTCGACCATATCGGCGCCATCTGGCAATATGACGCGATCTTTCTCAATCGGCTCGATCTTCCGCTGATACGGGCCGCGACCGACCGGGACCGGGAAGATTTCATGCGGAACATGAATGCAATGTCGGAAGGCAGAACTTCCGATCAGGACCCGTCCAACCTCTGCCGCAGCGGGAAAGACCCGGCTTTTACCAACATAGACACCGGGTACGTTTTCCATCTCGGCGGCAGGGACGTTGAAGTGATCCATACGCCGGGGCATTCGGAAGGCAGCCTGTGCCTGTACGACCAAAAAACGAATCTCCTTTTTGTTGGCGACACCATTATTTATCGCCTGCTGCTGATCAATCAAAACCTCACCATCCCGCAGCGCATCTGGCAATGGTCGGAGAGCACGCGCCGGATCTATGAAAACCTTGCGAACTATTCCGCGCTTTATATGGGGCATTGCGGGCGGGTCCCCGAACATACGATTACGGAACTCCGGAAAATCGCCGACATGCTGATCGCCGATCCTGCCGATTTGGACTATTCCGAGGGCGTTCCGAAAAAGTCGCTCGGCTCAACGCAGATTTATTTCACCGTACCGTTCGACGACCCATACGCCAAAAAAGAGTAACCGTCAAAAAACTGTTTTTTGACAAGCTGAAAGGCTGCGGAATTTTCAAATTCCGCAGCCTCTTACGTATTTGTTTTGCGCGATGCGCGATCGCTATTTTATGACGCGTAACGATTTGCGGTCAATGGTCAGCGCAACGACGCAGAGGAAGATGATACCCTTTACAAGTTGCTGCGTCGCCGAAACCGGGAACACCATCGGCAGGCTCTTTTCCAGTACGCAGTACGTCAGCGTACCGATAATGATGTTGGAAAAATTCGCTTTTGCGCCGCCGGAAATCGGCAGTCCGCCCAACACCAGGGCGATTAATATCTGCGTTTCGAGCTGGCTGCCGGCGGTGCCCGTAATGGACCCGACCTTTATGACGTTGATAAACGCAGCGAACCCCGTGATCGCGCCGGCGGCCACATAGACAAAGAATTTCGTCAACTGCGGGCGGCAGCCGGAATAGCGCGCGGCGGTTTCGCCCGCGCCAATCGCACGAAGGTCCATGCCCAGCCGCGTAAAGCGAAATACCAGGAATCCAATCAAAAGCACAATGCTTGTCAAAAGCAGTTTCAGCCATGTCTGGTTGAGCGCGACGACGTCCGGTGTCGCGGCGATCGGTCCGTTGGTCGTAAGGTATTCGCAAAGGCCACGGAAAAGATACATCGTGCAAATCGTGACGATGAACGACGCAATTTTGAATCTGACATGGAACAGTCCGTTAAACGCGCCCATCATCGCGCCGCCGACAATGCCCGCGACGATGGCCAGCAGGATATTGTACTGCGACACCTTGCAGATAATAATTGACGTCAGGCCAAGAATCGACCCCTGGGAAAAATCCAGCCCGCCGGTGGTCATGATCATGAATACGCCCATCGAAGCGATCATCAGCACGTATACCTGGCTCAGGATCAGCTGCATGTTCCTCGGCTGGACAATCCTTCCGTCCGTCAGGAACGCAAAAACGACAACGATCGCCAAAAGCCCGCACAGCGGCATCAGGTTCCGTAACCACGGTTTCAAGTAAAGCCCGGCGGCCGCATTGTTCTTTTCTTCTTTATGTTGCTCCACCATATCGCGCACCCCCTTACACCATCTTGGCGATGAGGTCTTCCTCGCCAAGGGCGGGACTCCTCAAAAATTCACCGTTGATTTTTCCATCCCGCATGATCAGGATGCGGTCGCTCATGCCGAGCAGTTCCGGTATTTCCTCGGAAATCATAATGATGGATTTCCCGCTCTTGCTCAGCTCGCGCATCAAAGCATAGATGTCCGCTTTTACTTTCACGTCGATGCCTCTCGTCGGGCTGTCCAGCACAAGGATATCGGAATCCTTTCCGAGCCATCGGGCGATCACTACCTTCTGCTTGTTTCCGCCGGAAAGATCGGCGACATACTGGCCGACGCCCGTCATGACGACGCTCATCCGGGTGGCGTTTTTAACGGCGAATTTATCAAGCTTGCGCTTGTGCAATACTTTTTTTACCGCCAGATCGTCCAGAGACGGCAGGCAGATATTATCGCGGATCGAGTCGCTTATCACAACCGACTCGTTGTCACGGTCCTTGGAAGCATAGGCAATGCTGTGATGGATCGCCGCAGGAATGGAATTGATCGGCGTGCCGTTTGCCAGCCGGACTGCCCCGCTCCGATTATAGGACGCGCCAAACACCGCTTTGCCGATTTCATGCATGCCGCACTCGCTCAGTCCGCCAAATCCGAGGATTTCGCCCTTGTGCAACTGGAAGTTGACCCCGTCGACGGCGCCGGGGATCGACACGTTCTCGGCGGAAAGAACCACTTCGTCGGAAATCGGTTCGCCGTAATCCGAGCGGTAATAATGGCTGCCAAGCTCGCGCCCGACCATCAGCCGCTTCAGATCGTCGGTCGTGACGTCGCTGGTTTTGACCGTATCGATCAGCTCGCCGTCACGCAAGATGGAAATCCGGTCCGTGTGCTCGATTACTTCCGCCAGATCGTGAGAAATAAAGATGATCGTGTTGCCCTCGTTGCGAATGCGGTCCATATGCTCAAACAGCGACTCACGACCAGCCTGGCTTAACGCCGTGGTCGTTTCGTCGATCACAACGATCCTCGGGTTAAAATAGGTCGCCTTTACGATTTCAACCAGTTTGCGATCTTCAAAATTATAGTGGTCGATGATGGCGGAAGCGTTGATCCGGCCGAATCCATACCGCTCCAGCAACGCCTGCGCCGCCCTGTTCATGGCGCTCGCGTTCTTTATTCCGTGCCGGATGAACTGGTCCTCGTTGCCAAGGTAAATGTTTTCCGCAACGGTCAGGCCCGACAGCGTGCCCATCTCCTGAACGATGATGGAAACGCCGGCGCGATTGGCCTCCACCAGCGTTTTGGCTTTGAGTTCCTTGCCTTCCAGCAAAAACTGTCCGCTTGAGATCGGATAGATACCGCAGAGCATCGAGCAAAACGTCGATTTCCCGGAACCGTTTTCGCCGATCAGTCCATGGATTTCGCCCTTTTCAAAGGAAAGCGACACATCCTTCACCGCATGGGTGATGCCGAAGTGCTTGTTCAGTTTTTCAGAACGCAGAACAATTTCTCCCATATGTGCCTCCTTCACTTCACAACGGTGCCTTTAGGGGCACGGTTGGTTAACGTAACAATGGTCAAAAGCACGGCGCCGGTCACAAAGTCGTTGATCGTCGTCGGGACGTTCAGCGCGACCAGGCCGTTAAAGATAATCGTTATGATGAATTCTCCGACGATAATCGCCGTAACCGGCCAGCCGAACTTCTTGAACGCAACGCCGAAAAAGGTCCCCATCAAAGGTTTGAAGTTGCGCTCCATCGACGCCATGCCGGTGACAGCCAGCATCCCCTTGCCGTAGCTCACAGTCAGCAGCGCCATGATGCCGATAAAGAAGTGCAGGAGGATAAATCCAGCCATTTTATATTTCCGAACGTTGATGCCCATGTTTTTTGCAACGTATTCATTGCTGCCGATCGCGTTGCAATATGTGCCGATCCGCGTAAAGTTCAAAAGGAATGCCATCAGTAAAAATGCGCTCAGCGCCACGACATAGTTCCACGGCGCGCGGTTGAACGCCAAAAGACCTTCCGTCAGTTTACCGGGCGTCACGTAGGTGTCCAGAGTAATCACATAGTTGGCTACGCTCTCCAGCACCAGCATCAGGCCCACGGTAACGATCATGGAAGGAATCCGGAGCCGGGAATACAAAAATCCGTTGAAGCAGCCGATGAGCGTGCCGCAGATCAGGCAGCCGAGGACCAGCCCCCAATACCCGAAATATCTGGAAAGCAACACGCCGACGATGGAGGAAAGAACAATGTTCGCCCCAACGCTGAAATCGAACAGCCCCATGACCACGATAAAATAAAAACCGCACCCGCCAACGGCATATTGAATGCTCGTTTGCAGGTATCCGATCATTTGATTTGCCGAACCAAAGTTCGACGGAGATAAAATTTTAAATACCGCCCAAAAGAAGACCGCCATAACCAACAGCAGCCCTATACCGAAATACCTGTTGGCTTTCAGTTTGTTTAGCTTTGCGCTCATATCCTTTATCCAGCCTTATTCAGAATTGCCTACGGCAGATGGCCTACGGCCAGCCGGTTATGCACGGGCATGGGGACTGCCCGAAACGGGCGGTCCCCAATTGCCTTTGTTCAGAGAGGTTTCAATCAGCCTGCGTGACGCGCCTGCACATCTGCAATCGACAGCGCGGAGGCCGTCGCGGACAAGCCGTCGAAGTCTTCGGCCGCCATGGCCTTCAGCTCTTCGGCGTTGTACGGCAGTTCGTCAACAAACAGTTTCGCATACGCGGCATAGTCTTCGGAAGACGCAACGTACAGGTACGGGAACAGAATCTCATAGAATCCGTCGGTCGGGACGGTGTAATTGCCCTTGATGGCGTTGTAAACCATCATGAAAGCAAACAGCGGATCGCAGTAATGGCCGCCGGATTCCGCGGACATACCGCCGGTCTCAAGCTGTGTGTCGAGGTCGGCAAGGAAGTCCGTCGAAACGACGTCGATCGTGCCTTTGAGGCCGAGGGAGTCGATCGCGGCCAGCGCGCCCACGAGCGTGTCGCCGCCGCCGCCGGCAACGATCAGAGCGTCGATATCGGGGTTGGCGTTGATGATGGCTTCAGCCGTTGCACGGCCGGTGTCGGAGGTGGTCCCGCCATACTGCGGGTCAAGCAGAACGGCCTGGTCGTCCGGATTCGCGGCGTTCCACTCCGTGATGCCCTCCTGATAACCTTCCCAGCGGAGCAGGAACGTAGCGTCTCCCGCTTCCCAGCCTTCCAGAGCGATCTTGCGGCAGCCCTTTTCACAGAGGATGGTAACAAGGTTGATGCCGTTGGCAACTTCGTCCTCATGGACGGCGCCGACAAAATACGGGGACTGGCAGGCCAGCGCATATTCGTTGGGGTTGGCATCCTCGTCGATGATGCGGAAGAACTGCGCGCAATACATCTCATAATCGTCGCAGGTGTTGATGACGGAAGTCATCTCGGCAGATGCGGAGTTGCAGATGATCATGCCGTCGCAGCCCGCTGCGGCCAGCGTCTCGGCGGATGCCGTGACCTGCTCGGAAATGTGACCCTGGTCGACATACATAATCTTGACACCCAGGGCGTCGGCAGCGGCGTCAAGGATCAGCTTGCACTGGCTGCCGAGCGTATCGGTTGAACTCCAGATCGACACGCCGATAAGGATTTCATCCTCTGTGCTTTCCGTTGTTGTGGTGGAGGTCGTATCCTGAGTTGTCGCCTCTGCTTCCGTTGTCGTAGACGTCGTTGTGCCACTGCAACCAGCCAGCAAAGAAAGCACCAGGGCCAGGCACAGCACGATACTTACGATCTTTTTCATTTTGATCTCTCCTTTTATCAATTTACCGGATTCCCCGGCAGAATACAAGAGGAAAACCGCTTTGCCGGGCGGACGGTCGTTTTGCCACGCCGCCCGCCCCAGCGTTGCGGAGGAGGAGAAGCTCCCTTCGTCAATGCAACTTCCAGGCGACGTCCGCCAGGAAGAGCTGCTGCTTAAAGGAGTCTACGGTCGTTTCTTTCGTGATATGTACAAATTCGATCTTCATCATCTCCGCCCAGTCGGCGAGCATTTGGGCGCTCGCGGCGTAGCTGAGCACGGTGTGGTGCGCGCCGCCGGCAAGTATCCAGAGCTTCACGCCGGTCTTCAGGTCCGGCATCGCTTTCCACATGACCCGCGCTACCGGAAGATTCGGCATTTTCATGATCGGTTTCACCGCTTCGATGTCCTGCACGATCAGGCGGAGCCTGCCGCCCATATCGATCAGCGACGCAACGACGGCCTGCCCGGCCGCGCCTTCAAAGACAAGCCGCGCGGGCGGCTCCCGGTCGCCGATGCCGAGAGGATGGACTTCGATCCGCGGCTTTTCGGCTGCTACGGACGGGCAAACCTCCAGCATGTGCGCGCCAAGCGAATATTCCCCGCCGGGAGCGAGATGATAGGTATAGTCTTCCATAAAGGCCGTCCCGCCTTCCATCCCCTGCGTCATCACTTTAAGGATGCGCGTCATGGCGGACACTTTCCAGTCTCCCTCGCCGCCGTAACCGTAACCCTTCGCCATCAGATGCTGGCTTGCAAGGCCCGGCAGTTGCTTCATTCCATATAGGTCCTGAAAGGTGTTCGAGTATGCGCCGGCACGTTCGCGAATCAGGATTTTTTCCATCGCGATCTCTTCCCGCGCCTGATAGCGGACGGATTCGATATCGTCCGTTGCCAGCTCGTATTGATCCGTATATTCGCGGACAAGCGCTTCGATTTCGTCCTCCGTAACGGCTTCCATCGTTTCAACCAGTTCGCCGACCGGCCAGGTGTTCACCTGCCAGCCGAGCTTGATCTGCGCTTCGACCTTGTCGCCTTCGGTCACGGCAACGTCGCGCATATTGTCGCCGAACCAGACCACGCGGAGCTGCCTGCTTTCCTTATAACCGATTGCGCTGCGCATCCAGCAGCCAAGCTCGGAAAGGATTTCGTCGTCCTGCCAGTATCCCATGATCACTTTTCGCGGCAAACGCATGCGCGCGCCGATAAAACCGTGTTCGCGGTCACCATGTGCGGACTGGTTCAGATTCATGAAATCCATGTCGATTTCCGTATCGGGTATCTCGCGGTTATACTGCGTTGCAAAATGGCACCAGGGTTTTTGCAGCAACGCAAGCCCGTTGATCCACATTTTGCTCGGGCTGAACGTATGCATCCACGTAACGATGCCGCAGCAAGCCTCGCTGCAGTTTGCTTCCTTGATCAACCGCTCGATTTCATCCGATGTTTTCACGGTGCCCTTGTAGACGAAGCGGCACGGAACCATGGGCGAAGCGTCGATCCACCCGGCCATCTCTCCGGCGCGCGCAGCTACGGTTTCCAGCACCTCGGGGCCGTATAGAAACTGAGAACCGACAATAAACCAGAACTCCTGCTCTTTTAGGTTCATTTATGAACTCCTTTGATCGTGATCCGACTCAATGTATGACGTTTCAGAAAGATACCGTCATTTGACTGTGACAAAATTGAAAATTGTACGTATAACTCACTGTACGAAAAAAGATTAACATTCGTTTTGGACATTGTCAATACATATTTCCAATAATTTGTGCACATATTTTTCGCAATTCTTGACAAAACAGAGATATTTGTATTCTTTTGTGAAAATAATTTTAAAATTTGTATTGTTTTTTAAGAAATTATGTCGTACAATTATTTCAGTCGAACGGATCGATTCCGGATTCAAAACCGAATCTCAATCGTTTTCATCACCATCTGCGTTCGTTTCATTCATATATGTATGTATTTTGTATTGACGCCTATCTAAAATAAAGTTATGATAAACATAGCATCCAAACAGGATATCTATGCTATACGCGAGGGACTATGCTAAAGTATCAATCTATCTCCAGCACCATACGGGACGAAATCAAAAACGGGCAATTCGCGGCGGGAGCCATGTTGCCAACCGAAGAACAGCTTGCCGACCGGTTTTCCGCAAGCAGGCAAACCATCCGGCAGGCGCTGTCCGTTCTGGTGCACGAAGGCCTGATCACAAAGCAACGCGGCAGCGGTTCGCGCGTGCGGCAGCAGCCGGAGCATCCGCGCAGCGGCAACATCGCCGTTATCGCCACTTACATCAGCGATTATATTTTTCCGGGCATCCTGCGGGAGGCGGAATCCGTGCTCGCTGCCAACAAATGCACGGCGATCCTGGCCGCCACGCGCAACAGCGTCTATAACGAACGCAATATCCTAACGGATTTTCTCAGCAAACCAATCGACGGCATCCTGGTGGAAGGGACCAAAACGGCGCTTCCGAACCCGAATCTGGACCTGTACGCCAAATTTATGGAACACCATATCCCGATTGTGTTTTTCAACGGTTATTATGCGTCGCTCGACGGCACCATATCCGTTTATGCGGATAACTACGGCGGCGGCTACCAGCTCGTGCAGTACCTGCTGGAAAAAGGCCACGAAACGATCGCCGGAATCTTTAAAAGCGACGACATTCAGGGCCACCAGCGCTATTCCGGCTATATCACGGCACTGCGTGACGCCGGAAAGATGATATCGGACAGCGCGGTGTTCTGGTACACGACGGAAAGCCGCGACCGCATCTTCACCCATGAAATGGCGGCAAAACTCGCGGAATGCTCCGCCGTCGTCTGCTACAACGATGAGATCGCCTTCCGGCTCATTCCGCTTTTGCGGTCGGCCGGGCTGCGCATTCCGCAGGATATAGCCGTTGTGAGTTTCGACAACAGCACTCTCAGCGAGATTTCGCCGGTGAAGATCACCTCCCTCTCTTACGGGGAACAGAACATCGGCCACGTTTCGGCGGAAAAGCTCATGCGCCTGATCGCGGGGGAACCCGCGGAAACGGAAACCCTGCGCTGGACTCTGATCGAAAGGGACAGCAGCCGCTGATACGGCGGGCCGGCTTTCCTTTCATCGCGCCCTTCTTGGCTCGCGAGCGCAGTGTCGACGCTTGTTCAGCGGCGGAAATCCCGCCGCTTTCAAAATCCATTCACAGCGAGGTGAATTAAAGCGTGACGGAAAAAACAAAAGCCGCAATGGACGCAATTGCCAACGGGCAAACGTATCTTGGAATCGAACTCGGTTCCACAAGGATCAAGGCGGTGCTGATCGATGGCGCGCACCGGCCCGTTGCATCCGGCAGCCACCTTTGGGAGAACAAGCTGGAAAACGGGATCTGGACGTATGCGCTCGACGATGTATGGTCCGGCCTGCAGGATTGTTACGCCAACCTTTCGGACAACGTTTTATCGCAGTACGGCGTCAAGCTGACGCGCGTCGGTGCAATGGGCGTTTCCGCCATGATGCACGGATATCTTGCGTTCGGCGCGGACGGCCGGCAACTTGCAGAGTTTCGCACCTGGCGAAACACGACCACCGGCGAAGCCGCAAAAAAACTTTCCGCGCTGTTTTCCTTCAATATCCCGCAGCGCTGGAGCATCGCGCATCTCTACCAGGCCATGCTCAACCGTGAACAGCATGTAAACGGCATCGCCTATCTGACGACGCTCGCCGGATATGTCCACTGGAAACTCACCGGTGAAAAAGTCGTCGGCATCGGCGACGGGTCCGGCATGTTCCCTGTCGACAGCGCGACAAAGCAGTTCGACAGCCGCATGTCCGCCGTGTTTGGCGTGCTGACGGCGGAACTTGGAGCGCCCTGGACGCTCTCCGGCATCCTTCCGCGCATTCTGGCCGCAGGCGAACCCGCCGGCAGCCTGACAAAGAGCGGCGCAAGGCTCCTCGACCCCTCCGGCGCGCTGGAACCGGGCATCCCGTTCTGCCCACCCGAAGGCGACGCAGGGACCGGCATGGTTGCCACCAACAGCGTAAAGCAGCGCACGGGCAACGTCAGCGCCGGTACGAGCGTCTTTGCCATGGCCGTTCTGGAGAAGCCGCTGACGAAGTACTATCCCGAAATCGACATGGTCACAACGCCCTCCGGCGACCCTGTCGCCATGGTGCACTGCAACAACTGCACGAGTGACATCGACGCGTGGATCCGCCTCTTCGGTGAGGCGGCGAAAGCGCTCGGCGCCGAATTCGACGAAGCCACCCTGTACCAAACGCTTTATAAAAAGGCGCTCGACGGCGACGCGGCCTGCGACGGGATGCTCTCGTTCAACTATCTCTCCGGCGAATCGATCACCGGTTTCGACGAAGGACGGCCTTTGTTTTTACGAAAGCCCGACGCGCCGTTTACGCTTGCGAACGTTATGCGCACGCATCTGTATTCCGCGTGCGCGACGCTGCGGATCGGCATGGATATCTTATCCGAGGAGCACGTCGCGCTCGACGCCATGACCGGACACGGCGGTTTCTTTAAGGCGAAAGGAGCCGGCCAAAGGGTGATGGCGGCCGCGCTGGGTACGCCGGTGACCGTTATGGAAAAAACCGCCGGCGAAGGCGGCCCGTGGGGCATGGCCATCCTTTCGGCGTATCACGCCAACCGGAGCGCGGGCGAATCGCTGGACGCGTATCTTTCGAACAAAGTGTTTCAGCAGGCCGAGAGCGTACGGATTGCCGCCGACACGACGGAGATACAGGGCTTTGCAGCGTTTCTGAAGCGCTATCGGCGCTGCCTGCCGGTCGAACG
>Ga0116162_10000488_pt1 | contig 28600 bp, 21 predicted proteins | sample AD_UKC105_MetaG_FD_89875 | JGI IMG/M metagenome (GOLD analysis project Ga0116162, IMG submission 89875) | Active sludge microbial communities of municipal wastewater-treating anaerobic digesters from Hong Kong - AD_UKC105_MetaG | ecosystem: Engineered > Bioreactor > Anaerobic > Digestate...
CAACGAACGCATCCGGGACGGCAGCGTTCGGGTGGTCACTGCGGAGGAGATGCCGGACCTGGTGGACGAGCTTGGCACCGATGGTGCGGTGCGCGAGGTGGACGTCGTCACCACCGGCACCTTTGGGGCCATGTGCTCGTCCGGTGTCTTTCTCAACACCGGCCACAGCGATCCGCCGATAAAGATCTCCAGAGCCTGGCTGAACAGGGTGGAGGCCTACGGCGGGATCGCCGCCGTCGACCTCTTTCTGGGAGCCACCCAGCCGTCCGAGGACCGGGGAGACGAGTACGGCGGAGCCCACGTGATGGAGGATCTGGTCAGCGGGAGGGAGGTGGAGCTTCGGGCCCAGGGCGCGGTCACCGACTGCTACCCCCGCTCCGAGCTGGAGACGACCCTCAGGCTCGAGGACTTCAACCAGGCGATCATGGTCAACCCGAGAAACTCCTACCAGAGGTACGCGGCGGCCGCAAACTCGACCGACAGGACTCTGCACACCTACATGGGGACACTCCTTCCCCGCTTTGGAAACGTCAGCTACAGCGGGGCCGGCGCCCTATCGCCGATACCAAACGACCCCGACTTCGAGCAGATCGGCGTCGGCACCAGGATATTCCTCTGCGGTGGTCAGGGCTTCATCGTCGGCTCGGGGACCCAGCACCTCCCCCAGGAGGGGTTCTCCACCCTGATGGTGAAGGGCGACCTGAAGGAGATGAGCTCCGAGTTTCTGAGGGCCGCCACCTTCCAGGACTACGGACCGAGCCTCTACGTCGGCCTGGGGGTTCCCATACCGGTTTTAAACGAGGGGATAGCGAAGAAGACCGCGGTCCGGGATCGGGATATCGTCACCGAGATCGTGGACTACGGCGTCCCTCGGCGTGGCCGGCCCACGGTGAGGCGGGTGAACTACGAAGAGCTCTACTCCGGGCACGTCGACATAGAGGGGGTCGAGGTCAAGACCTCGGCCCTATCCAGCCGCCACGTCGCCAGGAAGGTGGCCCGGGCCCTGGGCTCCTCCATCGAAAGGGGCGAGTTCGTTCTATCGGCCCCGGCGGAGCGGCTCCCAGCATCGGGCCGGAACAATCCCATGAAGCAGACCCGGGAGTTCCTTCTGGTGGGGGACGTCATGAGCTCCGAGGTGGCGACGGTCCGCGAGGAGATCAGCATCAAGGAGGCCTCCCAGATGATCGTCGGCGGACCCTTCGACCATCTCCCGGTCGTCTCAGCGGAGGGTAAGCTGATCGGGATGGTCACCGCCTGGGACGTATCCAAGGCCGTGGCCAGCGGCAAGACCTCTCACATCTCCGACATGATGACCAGGAAGGTCTTCATAGCAAGCCCCGACGAGCCATTGGAGCTGGCGGCTCGAAAGCTCCACCATCACAAGATATCGGCCCTGCCGGTGGTGGATAAAGACCATCACGTCATCGGGATGGTAACCAGCGACCACCTCAGCAGGCTCTACAGCAGGAGGCGCTCCGCATGAAGCTGATGCTCCACGTAGCTCCGGGGATCGTCCGAAAGCCCATCGTATCGTCGGTGATCCTGGAGACGAAGGCCCTCATAAACATAGAGCGGGCGAAGGTCGACGCCGTCTCCGGCGAGATCGTCGTGGACGTCGATCCCGATAAGTGCAGCCAGGTGAAGGCGGCCTTCGAGGCGAGGGGGGTCAGGGTCGTCCTCCTGGAGAACCCCATCATAAAAGACGAGGACGAGTGCATCCACTGCGGGGCATGCATATCGATCTGTCCTACGGGGACCTTCCGCTTCGAGGGGTCGGAGGTGGTGGCCGACGCCGGAAAGTGCGTCCAGTGCGGGACCTGCGTCACCGCCTGTCCCCAGAGGGCGCTCAAACTGATCCTGAAGTAGGCCTTTGGCCGCCGAGGCATGAGCGCGGTCGTTAATAAGAGGGGAGTCGTCGACAGAAGGGGCTGAGATGCCCCGACTCGACGGGCTTGCCCCCCTGACCTTTGTGATTTTTCTGGCTGAGGTTTTGAACTCCAATATGATATGTTATGATATGATCCGACCCGATCTCAGGCCGATGGCGATACAGATAGCTAGGGGGCAACAGCATCCGGCCGGGATGGTTCCTGGAAAATAAGTCGAAGCCCAGAAAATAGAGAAATATCTTTGCAGTTTATCATTCCTCAGACCCGCTCTTGACCTTACATTTCCCAGAACTTGATGGGCCCAGCCGATCGACTCGGATCGTTAAACAATTAAACTTAAATAAAAGCAATTTATTTGTATCAAATATTGTTGCTATAAAGTAAACATAATTGACCAAATGTAGAGGGCGGTCCTTCGGGATGAAAGGAGGGGTCCGATTCGAGATTTGCTTTGGCTTAACATGGCCAGACCGGGGCCAAAATGTCAAATAATTATCGCTAATATAATACGTAATAATGCTAACATTTTGGTTATCTTTAAGTTTAATTCAGATTTCGAAAGGAATATATAGCAAAGAATGTCATGTGCGTCGCAGATTATAGCAGATAATCGGAGAAGGGACGAAATATGAGAGGCGTAGGGACGATTATGAGAATCTGGGCGGCGCTGCTGGTGATGCTGGCGGTCTCGGGCCCCGCCTGGGCAGGCACAAATCCAGACGGATATTACCTGAAGAACGAACAGAAGCTGGAGCAGGACGTGGAAGGAGAGGGCTTCGTCATGGTCTATCAGAAGGTGAACACCGAGTCCCTCCAGATCCTGAACTATCTGCACGGGAGCGGCACCATGGACGCAGCTTTCCTGATCAATTCGAATCAGAGCACTACAGGTGGAAAATGCACTCAAGATCAGAATACGCTCGCTTACATAAATACTAAAGACAAGGGAGACGATTCTGCCTACGCAGAGAACATATCATTCCTGGAGCAGAACGAGATGGTCTACGCCCCCGTGGCCATGGCCTACGGAACGGGATTCTACGCCAAGAACCCCATTGTATACAACTCCAAGCTGAAGGAGAGGACCGAGGGCAAGAACTATGGTGGCTCCTGCCAGAGTGAAGCGGTATCGATGCTCCACCAGATCGAATATGCTTCAGCCTTCGAGAAGGATATTGGAGTCAAACTCAGAAATCAAGAGAAGTGGCCACAAAAGGGGTACAGCTCATCTCCCATAAAGGGGCTCAGCAGCACCAGCATGAAGATAGAGGAGGAGGTCACCGAAGGGTCGGTGCACATTGGCCAGCTCATGACGGTGATCCCGACCGAAAAAGGCACGAATTGCAAATCAAACTTTGCCTGGAAGAATCCCCTAATCGAGATCGATGAGAACTACATCGGCACCTTCAAGATCACCAAGAACATGGAGATCTGCACCAGCTGCTCGGGATCAAAGCCGAGGGATGACTGGCTCTCCTGCTGCATAGGCGGCTACGGCTCCATGGAGGACTACGACAAGCTCTGGGGCGAGGAGGAGATCTTCGACTGCACCTGTCGGGAGAAGGCCTGGGGAGAGTCCTGGAACGACACCTCCAGGGCCCAGTACTGCGAAGACTGCGGATGAGAAACCTCACGATGGTAAACGAGAGGCGCTTGTGCTCGAAAGGCCTGGCGCCGCTCCCTCCAACTTTTTTAATTTGGGATTTCCAGTTCATTTAAACTCGGATATTAAACTGGGAGTCTCATCCTGCGGGCAGAAATCCGATCTCCTCCACCATGGACTGGCCCTCTTCTCCCAGGAGGAAGTCTATGAAGGCCTGCTCGCCCTGGTCGGGCTCGTCCCAGGTTATGACGTAAAGGGGGCGGGTGAGGGGATAGGTCTCGCCTCTGATGCTCTCAACGGTGGGGACGACTCCCTGGTAGGCTACGGGCATCAGGTCCCCGTCCTGGACGTAGCTGAAGCCGAGATAACCGATCGCCTTATCGCTCATGGTAACGGCGGTCTTCACCTCGGCGTTGTTCTGGGCGTAGGTGTCGGCTCCCAGGGTCTCGGTCTCCAGGTCGCCCATCACCACCTCGTTGAAGATGTCCCCGGTTCCCGAGCCCACCATCCGGGCCACGACGTAGATCTCCTGGTCGGGACCTCCCAGATCCCGCCAGCTGGTCAGGTTCCCCTCGTACACCGCCCGGAGCTGGTCCCGACTGACGTTGGTGACCCCCGAATCATATACAGGGAGGCTGACGGCGATGCAAATGGCGTCGTAGCCTATGAGCTGCTCGGTGAAGTTGTCCCCGTAAAGCTCGATCTCGTCGGCCCTGACCTTTCGGGAGGACATCCCGATGTCGGAGAAGCCGCTGGCCACGTTCTTTATCCCCACTCCGGAACCTCCGACTCCGCTGACGGTCACCACGACCTCATCCTGGATCAAGTTGAACTTCTCGGCGCAGATCTCCACCAGGGGCATGACCGTCGTCGATCCGGTGACGGTGACGGTATCCAGCCCGTCCGCGGCCCAGGTGCTCCCAACCGGGGCGAAAAGACCCGTAACCATGCAGATCAGCAGCAAAGAGGACAATTTGGTCATCAGATAACTCCCCGAAGTAGAACTACTGGTACTATATGATATTTGTTATGATAAGGGCCAAAATATAGGCCTGATTATCTCATTCTGCGCCCCTTACCGCAAATGGGGCCAGGTAAGGCAGAGCTTTTGGAGACGATCCACTTCGGTGATGCCTCGCCGATGAGGTCATTTCGGTCCGGGGATATCACCTAACCCGGCCGTACAGGGTCGTCCTCTGGACCGGAACCCTACCATTCCTCTCTATCAGGTCGCAGAGCTGATTAGGGGTCATCCCCTCCGCCTCCAGAGCCCCGGCGGTCCGGGAGATGTTCTCCTCCATCAGGGTGCCGCCGAGGTCGTTCGTCCCCCAGGAGACGGTCCTGCCGGCGAGCTCCCTTCCCAGCTTCACCCAGGAGGCCTGGATGTTGGTGATCAGGGGGTGGAGGGCGACCCTGGCCAGGGCGTGCATCTTCAGGTTCTCCAGGTGGCCCATCCTCCGGGACCGGGGTCCCAGGGAGTTGTTTCCGGGCATGAAGGGTAGGAGGACAAACTCCGTAAACCCGCCCGTCTCGGCCTGGATCTCCCGGAGGAAGAGGAGGTGGTGGATCCGGTCTTCCAGCCTCTCGACGTGGCCGTAGAGCATGGTGGAGGTGGTGGGAACCCCCAGGCGGTGAGCCGTGGTGACCACGTCCCGCCACTGGTCCGCGGTCAGCTTGGAGGGGCAGATCTCCCGTCTCACCCGGTCCACCAGAATCTCGGCCGCGGTTCCGGGCATCGATCCAAGGCCCGCCAGTTTCAGCTCCTTTATGGAGTCCTGGGGGCAGACGCCGGAGTTCTCCGACATGTAAAATACCTCCATGGGGGAGTAGGCGTGAAGGTGCATCCTGGGGTAGTTCTCCCTCACCGCCTCCAGGATCCGGCAGTAGTCCTCCAGCGCCAGTCCCGGGGCAAGCCCCCCCTGAATGCAGATCTCGGTGGCGGAGAACCTCTCTGCGGCCTCCACCCGTTCCAGGATCTCCTCTTCGGAGAGGAGGTAGCCGTCATGCCGCCTGAAGGCGCAGAAGCTGCAACTTCCTACACACCGGTTGGTGAAGTTGACGTTTCTGTTGACGACGAAGGAGACCTCATCCCCGGAGCACTCTTCCCGATAGAGGTTAGCGAGGCGGAAGAGCCGGAGCGGCTGGTGATAGAGCGAGAGGAGGGAGGGGCCATCGATCCAGCCGCCTCGCTGGAGAGGGGAATCCTCCAGACTCAGAAATTCGCTCCCCTGGGAGAAGATCATCGACGGCCTCCTCCCGATGAGCCGTCGCAGGCCCCATCTATTCCTATCCACCGCTCCTTTGGAAGCTGGGAGATGAGCTCACCATCCAGATATTGACCGCAGCCGATAACCTCGCCGCCAAGGGTCACCACCACATATCCATCTTCGACCGGGATAGAGATACTCTGTCTCACCCCGGCGACGAACTTCTCCGCCTGGTCGGAGCTCAGATCGACGACGTTCTTGGTTGCATAACGGCCGAAAAGCTGGAGGGCGGAGGTTGTGGGCTTGGGGACCCGGCCCCGGACCGACATGAACCGGAGCCCCACCGACTCGCAACTGAAATCCGGGATCTCGGGGAGGCTGAAGGCCCAGACGTTCCTACCCCTCCTGTAGAAGCTGACGCTTTCGAATGCTTCGAGAGGGATCCCGAACCTGGACTGCATCATCCCCGCCACCACAGCTCTATCAAGCGGCTGGAAGGGAGACTTATTCTTTAATGAGCTTTGCGACAAAGAATCCTCCCGCGTCGTTCTGGTGGGGGTAGTATCTGACGCATCTTTGCATCTCCTCTCCGAACTTCGAGCCCTCCCACTCTTCAAGACCGGGTGAGCCTTCCAGCCCTCCGATCCAGGCGTCGTCCAGGACGATTCCGGGGACCTGATCCAGGACCCAGGAGACCACCGCCTCGTTTTCCTCGGGGGCGAAGGTGCAGGTGGAGTAGACTAATGTGCCCCCCGGCTTCACCAGATCCGCCGCCCTTTTGAGAAGCGCTCGCTGGAGGCGCTGAAGTCCCAGGGAGCGCCTCAGGCTCCATCGGTCCAGGACTTTGATATCCTTTCTTGCCATCCCCTGGCCGGTGCAGGGAGCGTCGACCAGAACCCGGTCGAACTCTCGGGCGGGGAACCGGCGGCCGTCGTACCTGGTCACCACCACGTTGAGGGCCCCCGCCCGCTCGCAGTTGGACCTGAGGGAGGCGACCCTGGTGTTGGCGGGATCGTTTGCCGCAAGAAGCCCCCGGTTCTCCATCATCATGGCCATCTGGGTGGTCTTGCTCCCCGGGGCGGCGCAGAGATCGAGGACCCTCTCCCCGGGCTTTGGGTCAAGGACGACGGGAGAGGCCATGGAGATCTCCTCCTGGACGTGAATGAGACCCATCAGGTTTTCGATCAGGTTTCCGGGCTTCTCCACCTCGAGCCTGAGGCCGAAGGGATACCAGGTGAAAGGGCGATGGGAGACCTCCGCTTTCCTCAGGCGGAGGAGAAGCCGATCCCGGTCGGTCTTGAGGGTGTTGATCCTGGCGGTGACGGGCAGGGGGAGAACGATCGCGTCCATCATCCCCTCAAAATCCGGAACTATGTTCCGATACCTCTCAAGACCTTTCATGCGCCGGGAGTTCGCGTTTATAGGATATATTCTCAGCCGTCCGGGGGAAGGGAACTTCCAGGCCGTCGGCTCTTCGACCCCAGACCCTTCCACCTCTCGACCCTCCGATCATATGGCCTTTGATGAGGCACACCTTCCTCGAGGCATGCTCTCGGCTCTTGAGGAGCCTCGAAACATATACTCCGCTATTGAGCGGCTTCGGTGCATGCTCCCGGCTCCAGGCGGCGGGCTATCGCTTCTTTGGACACCTTGTTTTGAAATCGTATCCGAGTTTCAGGCCTAATTGATTCCGACAGTTTTTATTCAAAGTGCGATGCCCCTCCTGTGAGCACAAAGATTTAATAGTGGTAATGATCTGTTGAGCAATGCGGCAAACTGTTTCGCGGTTTTTCGCTAAGGACGGTGAAGTGTTTGTACGGTAATGATAGAGGTTCTTTCCGAAGCGAGGGGTTCGCCCCCTCCGCGCCCGTTGAGGCCGGAAAGGAGTATGATGTTGAGATTGAGGACGTCGCAAAGAAGGGCGATGGGATCGCGAGGATCGAGGGTTTTGTAATATTCGTCCCCGACACCAAGGTCGGAGACCAGGTCAGGGTCGTCATCGACCGGGTCATGCAGAGGTTCGCCATCGGCCATAAGGCCTGAACTTCAGAACCATTCTCCCTTTTAATCAGGACGGTGAAGTTTTTGTTCAGAAGTGACAGAGGATCCTTCCGCGACGACAGCTTTGAGTCCACGGCTCCTGTCGAGGTCGGAAAGGAATATGACGTCGAGATTGAAGATATCGCAAAACAGGGCGACGGGATCGCCAGGGTCGAGGGCTTCGTTATATTCGTCCCCGAGACGAAGGTAGGAGACCACGTGACGATCGCCGTGGACCGGGTAATGCGAAGATTCGCCATCGGCCACAAGGTCTGAAGGCGAAAACCACTTCGACGATCATTTAAAAGAAGGTTCAGCCCCACCCGGGCTGAAAGCCTACTTTATTTTCTTAAGTTTCTAATGGCTCCTGCTGGAGCCCGGGGCTATTCTTCAATTTTCCAGCGATCTCTCAGGTCTCAGGCGTATCTTCTCAATACGTCTTCCAGATCCGATAGGAACAGGTCGACGTTCTCGGAGGTGGAATGTGGCATGAGAATCAGCCTCAAAGCCCCGGGGCTTCTGGTGGTCGAGACCCGCCAGCGGCGTTCGAGGAGGTCCGCCCTCACCTCCTCGGGATTATCCATCCTCAGGGTGACCACGTTCATCACCGGCTCGATTACGGGCTCGACACCGATCTCTCTCGCCCCCGCCACCATCCGCCGCGATAGCTGCATGCAACGGTCGACGACCTCTGCGAATCCTTTCCGGCCGAGATGGTTCATCACCGCCCAGATGGCGGCCGCGGCGGCACCGCTCCTCGTCCCCGTCAGGGCCTTGGGCCTCGCCACCGTCAGGTACGGGGCGTAGGCGGCGAGCCTCTCCAGGTCCTCGGGATGCCTGAAGAGCAGGCCGCCCCCCGGGATCGTCGCCATCCCCATCTTATGGGGGTCGATGGTGATGGAGGTGACGCCTTCTACCGAAAAGTCCCACCTCCAGTCTCCTCTCAAGAAGGGGAGGACGAAACCCCCGAAGGCGGCGTCGACGTGGAGGTGGATGCCCCAATCGAGGGCGAGCTTCGCGAGGCGGTCGATGGGGTCGACCTGGCCAAACTCCGTGGTCCCGGCGATCCCCACCAACGATACCGTCTTCTCGTCGATGAGCTCCTCCACGCAGCCTACGTCCACCTTCAGGTCGTCGTCCAGGTCGGCCTTCCTGATCTCAAGGCAGAGGAGGTCGCCTATCTTGTCGAAGGAGAAATGGGCGGACCGGGGAACGATGATGTTCCCGTCCCGGAAGTCGTGAGCGTTTCTGGCCGCCCTGATCGCCTGGATGTTCGACTCGGTCCCCCCCGTCGAAAGGTAGCCGCAGGCTCCGGGATGGCCGAGAAGCTCCGCCATCATCCTCACCGCCTCCTGCTCCAGCTCGGCGGAGCCGGGGAAGAGCCCCGGATCGCCGAGGTTCGTCTCCTGAAACATCTGATGTGCCCTCAGGGCTATGGGGTGGGGTGGGGTGCACATGGAGGAGAAGATCCGATCGTAGCTCAGATCCTTCCTCCTCGTCTCCCGGAGGGCAATCATGATCTCCTCTTCGGAAAGGCCCAGTTCTCTCAAATCTCAAACCTCTTTAGCCTTATCTCAGCCCAACTCCCTCGAACGCTGCCTGTCCCCTTGCCGGCTCCCACCTCAGGAGGATCACTCCTCTCGAAGCGCCCTCAGCATTATGATCTTCTCGGCCCGGGCCACCGTCTCCCTGACCGTGGCCACGGCGTCGATGTTGGCGGAGATGCTGGTGATCCCGATCTCGACCAGCCTCTTTGCCATCTCCGGGTAGGATCCGGCCTGGCCGCAGATGGAGGTGGTGACCCCAGCCTTGTTGCACCGCTCGACGACGTACTCGATGAGGGTCAGGACCGCCGGGTGGAGCTCGGAGTAGAGGTCGGCCACGTTCTCATTGTTCCTGTCGACGGCGAGGGTGTACTGAGTGAGGTCGTTGGTCCCGAAGGAGATGAAGTCGATTCCGTCCTCGATGAAATCATCGATGGTGAGGGCGGCACCGGGGGTCTCGACCATGATTCCAACTTCGATCTTCTCCAGGTTCAGCCCCTCCTCGACCATAAGGGCCTTGGCCTTTCTAAATTCGCTGACGTGCTGGACCAGGGGGAGCATGATCCCCACGTTGGAAAGGCCCATCTCGTGCAGCTTCTTGAAGGCCCTCATCTCCAGCCGGAAGTGGTCGGTCTCCGTCAGGTCCCTTCTGATCCCCCTCCAGCCGAGCATGGGGTTGTGCTCGGAGGGCTCGTTCTCCCCCCCCTCCATCCCCCGGAACTCGTCGGTGGGCGCGTCCAGAGTCCTCACCCAGACCGGCTTGGGATAGAAGGCCTCGGCCACCGTCCTGACGCCGCGGACGAGCTCGTCTATGTACTCCTCCTCCCTGCCGGCGTTGATGTAGTAGCGGGGGGTCTTGCCGAGCCCCAGAATCATGTGCTCGATCCGCAGGAGGCCCACGCCGTCGGCCAGGGTCGCCGCAGCCTGCTCTGCGGCCTCGGGCATGCTGACGTTCACCTTGATCTCGGTCGCGGTTATGGGCTTGGTGGGGGCGGCGGCCGCGGCCCGGACCGGAGACTCCTCCTTAGCCCTCTTGACCTCCCCCTGGTAGACCTTGCCCTTGCCGCCGTCGACGGTGATCAACATCCCCTCGGAGAGGGTCTTCGTCCCCTGCTTGGTCCCCACGACCGCGGGGCAACCGAGCTCTCTGCTGACGATGGCGGCGTGGCAGGTCATGCCCCCCTCGTCGGTGACGATGGCGCCGGCCCTCTTCATGGCCGGTACCATGTCGGGGGTGGTCATCACCGTGACCATGATGTCCCCTTCGGTGATCTTGGCGAGGTCCTCGGGGCCGGTGACGATCTTCACAACGCCCGTGGCGACGCCCGGCGATGCGCCCAGCCCGGTGAGGAGGACTTTGCCCCCCTCCTTGGACTCGGCGGCTCCGGGTCCGGCTTTGTTGATGGTGGTGACGGGCCTCGACTGGAGGATGTACATCTTGCCCTTCTCAAAGGCCCATTCGATGTCCTGAGGGATGCCGTAGTGCTTCTCCAGAACCTCGGCTTGGTCTGCGAGCTTGAGGATCTCCTGGTCGGAGAGGACCACCTTCTCCTTCATCTCGGCGGGGACCTTCTTGGTGACGGTCTCGCCGGTCTTCTCGTCCCGAACGACCATGATCTCCTTTGAGGCGATGAACTTGTTTTTGATCTTCTTTTGGGACCGATCGACGAGGTAGTTGTCGGGAGAGACGCTGCCGCTGACTACGGACTCGCCCAGACCCCAGGCGGCCTCGATGATCACTTCGGGCTCGCCGGTGCTGGGATGGGAGCTGAACATGACCCCGGATTTTTCGGAGTTGACCATCTTCTGGACGGTGACGGAGATGTTCACCTTCTCGTGCTCGAACCCCTGCTCCACCCGGTAGAAGATGGCCCTGGCCCCGTAGAGGGAGGCCCAGCATCTCCGGACCGCCTCGAAGACCTGGTCCTCTCCCAGCATGTTCAGGAAGGTCTCCTGCTGCCCCGCGAAGCTGGCATCAGGTAGGTCCTCGGCGGTGGCGCTGGAGCGAACGGCGACCAGAATCTCTTTGCCCTCCCGCTCGCACATCTCCCGGTACCGGTTTCTGATATCCTTCTCGATGTCTATTGGGACCTTCGCCTCTAAGACCAGCCTCTTCGCCTTCTCCGCGGCCGCGTTCAGGGCCGCGGAGTCATCGACGTCAACTTTGAGAGCCTCGAATATATCGTCTGCAATTCCTGATCGGTCGATGAAATCTCGATAAGCCTGCGCGGTGACCGCAAAGCCCCCGGGCACGGGAGCGCCCACGTTTATCATCTCGCCAAGGCTTGCGCCCTTCCCCCCGACGACGGAGACGTCGTCTTTTCCGACTTCTTCCAGCCAAACAACAGCAGCCATAGGATAACCACCTTCTACCGAGGAAACTATCTTTCGTCCTGAAATGTTCTGAATGAGCTTGTTGCGGCAAGATGCAGGTGATACCGTATATATCTGTTTTCACGGGGACGATCGGATTCGGAAAATTGAGAGGCCCTTGAACGGAAAATTACACAAAGGAGGCGCGAATAAGCCCAGAACATGTTCAAAGAGCTGGCCAGCGCTCCCGAGTCTCTGAAAGTCCTTCGAAAAAGGTGCGGGTCCCTCCGCCGGGCCGAACCGGTCCATCTGGCCGAAGCCCGGGGGAGGGTCCTCTCTGAGGACGTGACCTCCCCCGCAAACCTTCCCGGCTTCAACAGGGCCGCCATGGACGGGTACGCCGTTCGGGCGGCGGACACCAGGGGCGCCACCCCCCTCGCTCCGGTATACCTCGAGATCTCCGACGAGGCCGGGGAGGGTAGGTGCGTTCCGATGAGGACGGGTATGCCGGCGCCGCCGGGGTCGGACGCCGTCCTGATGCTGGAGGATGCCCTCCTCCGGGGGCGGGTGGTGGAGGCGACGGCCGAGGTCCACGCCTACCGGAACATCGCCCGTATCGGCGAGGACGTCGCCCTCGGCGAGACGATCTTCCGAGAGGGGCACCGGCTGAGGCCTCCGGACATCGCCCTCCTCGCGTCCCTCGGCCTCAAGGAAGCAATAGTCTACCAGAGGCCGAAGGTCGCGATCATCCCCACCGGAGGCGATCTCGTCCCCCTCTTCTCCGACCAGAGCCTGTTGCCGGGCCAGGCCCGGGAGGCGAACGGGCTGATCTGCGAGATGTACACCCAGATATGGGGCGGATCGCCCCGGCTGACTCCGATCGTGAAAGACGATCGCGACCTGATCAAGGCGGCCATCGCAGAAAACCTGGACGCCGACCTGATCCTCATCTCCGGGGGCACCTCTATAGGGGAGGGGGACTACGCCCCCCCGATCCTGACGGAGATGGGCGAGCTTCTGGTCCACGGGGTGCGGATCACCCCCGGAAAGCCGACGGCCCTGGGGATCATCGACGATAAGCCCGTGATCTGCCTTCCCGGCTACCCCGTCGCCGCCCTCGCCGCCCTCTACATCTTCGCCCGGCCCCTGATCACCATGATGGCCCACCGGACCGACCTCCCCCGCACCGTCACGGCGAGGCTCGCGGGAAAGATCGTCTCCCGGCCCGGATACCTCACCTTCGCCAGGGTGAGCCTCAATGACGGCGTGGCGACGCCCATCATGACCTCAGGCGCCGGGATCTTAAGCTCAGTGGCTCGGGCCGAGGGGTACGTCCTGGTGCCGGAGGAGCTCGAAGGAAGGGAGAAGGGCGAGATGGTGGAGGTGAATTTAATCGAGTGATCGGGGCTTTGGAGGTAATGGACAGGACCGATCATGGCAGAAAAGGAAGGAACTCCACAGCGTTCCGCCTAACTACTCGAAGAGAGAGCACAACGTACCTGCCTACAAGCTATAAAGCGGTAATCGCTCGTCAACCCCGCTTTTCCGTCGATCAAGTAAAATTTACTTGTCTTAACTCCTATAGCGTTGCGTTTTTATACCTCACAAGACACCATATTGATCATGCAAGACTGGATCCACCCTCATTTTGATTACCGGCCAGAGCGGCCCCTCTTCCTCTGCGTCCTCTCCAACACCGACACCGGGAAGATCCCCGGCCTGAGCGCAGCGGGGGCGTCGCCGGACCTCACCGACTACACCCCCAGCGCCGACGCGGAGCTGGTGGAGCTGCACAAGATCGTGACCATTCCGGAGGTCCCGGCGTCTCCGGAGGGGGCGACGACCCCGGCGGTGGTGACCAAGGCCGCCCTCAGCCTCTCGGGGATCCCCTCCCTCTTTGTGACCAGCGGCCTGCGAAGAAAGCCCGCCGTCCCCTACGTGGACATGAGCGGCTCGGCCGGAAGCGACATCAGGTTTGCGCCGGCGGTCCCCGACGCCTCCGAGATCATGGACCGAGCTGCGCTCCTGGGAAAGAAGCTCGCCGCCTTCTCCGACTGCATCTTCATCGGCGAGTCGATCGCGGGGGGGACGACCACCGCCATGGTCGTGATGCAGGCCCTGGGCCGCGACGGCAGGGTCTCCAGCAGCCTTCTGAATCACCCCATGGCCAAAAAGCAGGAGATCGTCGATCTGGCCATGGAACGCTGCGGCGCCTCCTTTGGGTCCATGAGGGCCGAGCCGCTCAGGGCCCTTCGGGAGCTTGGCGACCCCATGATGCCCTGCGTTCTGGGTCTGCTCAAGGGCCTCTCGGGGACGAAGGCGGTCCTGGCCGGTGGGACCCAGATGGCCGCGGTCCTCTGCGCCGCCGACGCTCTGGGCCTTTCAGGGGACGTATCCATAGCCACCACCAGGTACATCGTGGAGGATCGGAACGCCAGCTTCGTGGAGACGGTGGAGGAGCTGGGGCGGAAATGGTACATGGCCGACCCCGGCCTTGAGAGGTCCAGGATACCGGCCCTCAGCTGCTACGCCCGCGGCAGCGCCAAAGAGGGGGTCGGCGCCGGCGGCGCGGTTCTCGCGGCCAGCCTCCGGGGCGTAACCCAGCAAGAGATCGTCGAGGGGTCGGACAACGTCCTGACGACCGTGGAGCTTCCAAAGCCGGGCCGGGCCTGAAAGTTGCACAGAGCTGAGCAGAGCAAAACTGAGCTTGAATATAGCGTTGGCCGCCTGAAGAGGGGGACTAGAGATCCTCCCCCTCAATCCTCCCCCCCTCGATCAAATCCCCTCCACAAAGTTATTTATCGATTGATGGTCCAGTCAGGCCAGGGGCAGATTACTTGGAGAAAGATCTTCGATCCCAAATCGCCGAGAACGCCTGGATCATCCTGCCCATCCTTTTCATCCTTCTCCTCATATCCTACTTCCTCTTCCCCCTCATGGACGGGATCATCCTGGGGGTGGTCTTCGCCTACGTGGCCAGGCCGATAAGAGACAAGTTCGGCCGGCGCAGACGCCTCGGCTCCGCGGCCGCCACCACCGCCATCATCCTACCCATCATCCTCATCCTGGGCCTCGGCGGGGTCGAGGTGATCTCCCAGCTGAACTGGATGGTGGAAAACCAGGGAGAGATCGTCCGAAGGACGGGATCGTTCATCAGGAGCTTTGACCTTCCCCTCGAAAGCTATGAGATCCTCCCTGAGATTCGCGATATCACTCCAGTCATCTACGAGGACCTGACGGGCAGCCTTACTACATTGATCGGGATCCTGGCCCGGGTCCTATCGAGCCTCCCAGTCTTCTCCTATGGCATGTCCCTGGTCCTCACCGGCCTCAACCTCATAGCTTCGATTTACGTCTGCTACTTCCTCCTCATGGACGGGGGGAGGCTGGCCAGGGGGGTGCTCACCATCCTCCCCTCTGAGAACATAGCCGTCTACAAAAAGTACAGCACCCGTATCGACAGCATCCTCTCCGGCATATTCATCGGGGCGATCTACACCGCCATCGTCAGCGGCCTGATCTCTGCCATGGTCTTTTACGCCTTCGGGATTCCCAGACCCTTCGCCCTGGCCAGCATCGTCTTCATATCGGGGATGATCCCGGTCCTCTCGTCATGGCTGGTGATAGTCCCCATAACCTTCTACAGATACATTGAGATGGGGCTCTTCGACGCCCTCTTCTTCTTCGCCGCAGCCACCGCCTTCATTTACCTCCCCTCGGACCTGATCATCAGGCCCTACATCGTATCCACAAAGTCGACCATCCACCCCCTTCTCGTCATCCTCTCCTTCGTTGGCGGAGTGCTGGTGGCGGGGATCGGCGGATTCTTCCTGGCCCCCGCCCTGATGGGGATCGTGGTGGGAGTTTATCAGGTCCACAAGGAAGAGAAGACCAGCTCCCCAGATACATCCCCAGAGGCGAAAGGGTGCTCGGCGCCTGAGATCGAAGACGCTATGGCGGATGAGGGATCGGCGAAAAAGGGCAAATGAACCGGAAGATATCGAAGACTGAGCCGGGAAGTCTCGGAATCGCTGACCGACCGGGCGGCTGCTCTGAGGGTGGCGAAGATGAGATTTTACATTGAGACCTACGGCTGCACCGCAAACCAGGGGAACTCCGACGCCTTCAGCTCCGCGCTGACGGAGAAGGGGCATCTCCCCTCGCCTCTGGAGAAGGCCGATCTGGTGATCGTCAACACCTGCGCCGTCACCGAGAGGACCGAGAGGAAGATGGTGAAGAGACTATTCCAGCTTCAGGGGGAGAGGCTGGTCATCGCAGGCTGCCTCTCAGCGGCGATCCCCGATGCGGTCCGGGATATCTGGTGCAGGGAGGTGGTAGGGGTCCTCGACCGCCCTCTTGCCATCAGGATCGGCGATTCTTTCAAACCCGAGCCGCCAAAGCCGCGAAGTCTCCGACCTGCCAAAAAGCTCTGCGCCGTCGTCAACATATCGGAGGGATGCGCCGGAGAGTGCAGCTACTGCATCGTCAGGCGGGCGAGAGGGAGGCTTTTGAGCAGGAGCGTTGAAGAGGTGGCCAAAGAGGTCCGCTGCCGCCTGACGGAGGGGGCGGCAGAGGTTCGACTCGCCTCCCAGGACGCCGCCGCCTACGGCCTGGACATGGGGTCGAGCCTCCCGGAGCTGATCGATGCAGTCACCGGTATCCAGGGCGACTTCAGGGTGAGGATCGGGATGATGAACCCGGACCGTCTGAGCCCCATCCTCGGCGATCTCATCCAGTCGTATGAGAGCTCCAAGGTCTACAAGTTCCTCCATCTCCCCGTCCAGTCCGGCTCGGAGAGGGTCCTGTTGTCCATGAGAAGGGGGTACTCGCCCCGAGATTTTCTGGATATGGCCGCTCAGTTCAGGGCGACATTTCCGGATCTGACCCTTTACACCGACGTCATCGCGGGCTTTCCCGGCGAGACCGAGGAGGATTTCAGGGCCACCGAGCTTTTGATCAGAAGGGCGGAGCCCGACAAGGTCAACGTCACCATGTACTCATCAAGGCCGGAAACCGCCGCCAGCAACCTCAAAGATATGCCATCGCGGTTCAAGAAGGAGAGATCGAGACGGATCACCCGACTCTGGCAACAGATCGCGGGGAGGAGAAACGGATGCTACCTCGGAGAGACGGTCATCGCGCAGGTGACAGAGAGGGGAAGGGAGGGGACGGTGATGGCAAGGTCGGAGAACTACAGGAAGATCGCGATTTGCGAGCCGCTTCCTCTCGGGAGCGTCCATGAATTTGAGATCGTCAAGACGACCCCGTTCTACCTTGCAGGAATGGTGGCCCGATAGATCGACGGCTGCCCGACAGATCCGACGTTCAATTTTCTATATCGTCTTTTTTGATAAGATGTCTTTGATTCAGCCCGTGAAAACAGATTACTCTGCAATTCCGTCCTCCGCAGATACGAAATCCGGGAAGGTGTCGGAGGGAAAGTGATGCTCACTTAAAATTATTTTTTTATATATGCTCAAATTCTTGGCTCTATAACGATTAACAAGGCAGTAACTTTATTAATCATGAACATTGTTAATCATGATGGTTCCACTCGATGGCCTATGATGGGTGGAAAGGATGTTGGGCGACCCTGAAGCAGGCGTTCACGACGCCGAGGGGAGATGCGTCCACCATAACCGGAGAGACAGAGCGCAAAAATCTGTATCTGTAGGATAAGGAGGGTCTAAAATTGGCTGAAAAGGTAGAGAAGAAGGGGAAGACGAAGGTTTTGATGGAAGAGACGAGACTCTTCGAGCCCCCAAAGGAACTGGTCGAGAATTCCAACGTCATGCAGTGGATGAAGAAGAAGGGCTTCAATACCGAGAAGGAGATGCGGAAGTGGTGTTCTGACAATTACATAGAGTTCTGGGACGAGATGGCCAAGACCTACACCGATTGGTTCAAACCCTATACTAAGGTCATGGACGACTCGGATATGCCCTACTTCAAATGGTTCACCGGCGGCCTCGTCAACATGACCCACAACGCCGTGGACCGTCACGCCAAAGGGGCCAAGAAGGACAAGCTGGCCTACATCTGGGTTCCTGAGCCGACCGATCAGTCCACCCAGAAGATCACCTACGGCGAGCTGGCCAAAGAGGTGAACAAGTTCGCCAACGGCCTCAAGAGTCTCGGGGTCAAGAAGGGCGACAGGGTCAGCCTCTACATGCCCATGATCCCCCAGCTCCCCATCGCCATGCTGGCCATAGCCAAGATCGGGGCCATCCACAGCATAGTCTTCTCCGGCTTCAGCGCCAAAGGATTCGGCGACAGGGTGAAGGACTGCGAAGCTAAGGTGGCCATCACCACCGACGGCTTCTATCGGCGCGGAAAGCCCATGCCCCTCAAGGCTAACGCCGACGAGGCCATCGCCGATGCCCCCAGCGTCGAGCACCTGATCGTCTACAAGAGGACGGGCATAGATGTGGCATGGAAGGAAGGAAGAGATGTCTGGTGGCATGATCTGGTAAAGGGCAAGTCCGAGGAGTGCGAGGCAGAGCAGCTCGACCCCGAGCACAGGCTCTTCATCCTCTACACCTCCGGGACCACCGGCAAGCCCAAAGGTATTGAGCATGCCCAGGGCGGTTATTGCGTCGGACCGGCTCAGACCCTCCACTGGGTCTTCGACCTGAAGGAGAACGATGTCTGGTGGTGTACCGCAGATATCGGATGGATCACCGGACACTCTTACATCGTCTACGGGCCGCTCTGTCTCGGCGTGACCGGCATCATGTATGAAGGGTCTCCGGACTTCCCGGACTTCGGAAGATGGTGGAAGCTGATCCAGGATCACAAGGTCTCGGTCCTCTACACCGCCCCCACGGCGATAAGGATGTTCATGAAGCAGGGGCCGGAGTGGCCTGCCAAGTACGATCTATCGAGCCTGCGGCTCCTGGGGTCGGTCGGAGAGCCGATAAATCCCGAGGCCTGGATGTGGTATCGTGAGCACATCGGAGGAGGCAAGCTCCAGATCATGGACACCTGGTGGCAGACCGAGACGGGAACCTTCATCTGCTCACCGCTGCCGATAACTCCTTTAAAGCCCGGGTCGTGCACCTTCCCGCTTCCGGGATTCAACACCACCATCTACGACGAGCTCGGAAACGAGGTGCCCCTGGGAGAAGGCGGCAACATCGTCAACGAGACGCCGTGGCCTTCGATGCTCAGGGCATTCTACGGGGACAAAGAGAGGTACCATAAAGAGTACTGGGAGATGTACTGGGACACCCCCAAGCGCGGCACCTACCTGGCCGGCGACAAGGCCACGCGAGACAAGGACGGCTACTTCTGGATCCAGGGGAGAATCGACGACGTCTTGAGCGTCGCAGGTCACAGGATAGCCAACGCCGAGGTGGAGTCTGCCATCGTGGCCCATCCCAAGGCCGCGGAGGCTGCGGTGGTCGGAAAGCCCGACGAGATCAAGGGCGAATCGATCGTCGCCTTCGTCATCCTCAAGGTGGGCGTCGATCCGAGCCCGGAGCTGTCCAAGGACGTGATCAACCACGTCAGAAAGACCCTCGGGCCGGTGGCAGCGCCGACGGAGGTTCATTTCGTCAACGACCTGCCCAAGACGAGGAGCGGCAAGATCATGCGCCGGGTGGTCAAGGCCAAGGCCCTGGGCAACCCCACCGGAGACGTCTCCGCCCTCGCTAATCCAGAAGCTGTGGAAGGGATACCGCTCATCGTTTAGATGAGCGACTCTTTTCTTATTTTTATAATTATTCTGAGCTCTCCTTTGAGCTCTGGAGCTGGTCAAATTCGATGAAGAACCGGCTCTGGTCGGCATCATCCACCTCAGAACAAGAGTCATCATTATTGAGATTGTAAAGCGATTTTTAATTATCAATTCAGCAATTAACGTATCATGAATAATACAGATCAATATTGCGTGATATTCAATTATATACAATTTCTATCATGTAAAATAATCTGCCGACCCCACTGACTGGAAAGCTCTGATCCAAGAGGGGTTTGTAGCCATGGATTCGCCCAATCGGAATTAATGATATTTATTTATAATTATATATCAATATTATATCGGAAGCCTTCTTATATCAATAGGACGATGACCAATCATTGGTCGGCGCAGGCAGACTATCAATTATCGTGGAATTAAATTCCGTCAACAAAAGTCCATGTTCTCGAAATATCCAAGTCAGCATTTAGAATTACGTTTTTAAGATATCCTTAATAATTGTGCAGAATACATCATGATAAATCATTATAATATTCGTTCTCGATAGATTTATAAACAAAGGAAGTACAGAGTACCCCGGTGTTTCCAGGGCTACTCCACCATGCGGAGGGATATGCTGGCAATCGTGGGCCCATAGCGCTCAATTATCCCAAAAGACTGCAGATGAATGCTCATCCGATAGATCTGATAATCGGAGTGGAGGAGCAGGAGCATCCTAATTTAACGGGCTAAAAGGAGGATTTTAGATTGGCTGAAGGAAAGACAGGAACTACCAAGGTCCTGATGGAAGAGACCAGGATTTTCGAGCCGCCAAAGGACCTCGCAGAGAACTGTAACGCATGGCAGTGGGCGAAGAAGAAGGGATTTGCGACCGAGAAGGAGATGCGTGCCTGGTGCGGCGAGCACTACCTCGAGTTCTGGGACGAGATGGCCAAGACCTATGCTGACTGGTACAAGCCCTACACCAAGGTGATGGACGACTCCGGCATGCCCTACTTCAAGTGGTTCACTGGCGGCAAGGTCAACGTCTTCTACAACGCCATCGAGAGGCATATCAAGGCGGGAAAGGGCGGGAAAGTCGCCTACCACTTCATCCCCGAGCCGACCGACCAGGCCGAGAAGGACTACACCTACCAGGAGATGTACGAGACCGTCAACAAGCTGGCCAACGGCCTCAAGAGCCTGGGCGTGGTCAAGGGCGACAGAGTATCCATCTACATGCCCATGGTCCCCGAGACCGCCATGGCCATGTTGGCCTGCGCCAAGATCGGCGCCATCCACAGCCTGGTCTTCTCCGGATTCAGCTCCAAGGGATTCGGCGACAGGGTCGATGACTGCCAGGCGAAGGTGGTCTTCACCTCCGACGGCTTTTACAGGCGCGGAAAGCCCATGCCCCTCAAACCTCAGGCCGACGAGGCGACCAAGGGCATTAAGAGCGTCCAGAACGTCATCGTCCTCAAGAGGACCGGAATCGAGGTTCCATGGACCGAGGGCAAGGATATCTGGTTCCACGAGCTGATCAAAAATCAGTCCGCAGAGTGCAAGACCGAGGAGCTGGACGCCGAGGACAGGCTCTTCATCCTCTACACCTCCGGTACCACCGGCAAGCCCAAGGGTATCGAGCACGCCCACGGCGGATACTGCGTCTCTCCTGCTCAGACCCTCCACTGGGTCTTCGACCTGAAGGAAGGCGACACCTGGTGGTGTACCGCTGACGTAGGCTGGATCACCGGTCACTCCTATGTGGTCTACGGACCCCTCTGTCTGGGCACGAAGACTATAATGTACGAGGGATCTCCCGACTATCCCGACTTCGGCCGCTGGTACAAGATCATCCAGGAGCAGAAGGTCACCGTCTTCTACACCGCCCCCACCGCCGTGCGGATGCTGATGAAGCAGGGCGAAGAGTGGCCCGCGAAGTACGACCTCTCCAGCATAAGGCTGCTCGGATCCGTCGGCGAGCCCCTCAACCCCGAGGCCTACATCTGGTACCGGAAGAACTTCGCCTACGACAAGGCCCCCATCATGGACACCTGGTGGCAGACCGAGACCGGATGCTTCGTGGTATCCCCGATGCCCATGACCCCCTGCAAGCCCGGCTCCGTGGCCTATCCCCTGCCCGGCTTCAACACCACCATCTACGATGAGGAAGGAAACGAGGTCCCCCTGGGAGAGGGCGGCAACATCGTCAACCCCACCCCCTGGCCCTCCATGCTCAGGGCCTTCTACAAGGACGAAGTCCGGTACAAGAAAGAGTACTGGGAGATGTACTGGAACACCAAGCCCGGCACTTACCTGGCTGGGGACAAGGCCACCAGAGACAAGGACGGGTACTGGTTCGTCCAGGGCAGAATCGACGACGTCCTCAGCGTCGCTGGCCACAGAATCGCCAACGCCGAGGTCGAGTCATCCCTGGTAGCCCACAAGTCGGTATCAGAGGCCGCGGTCATCGGCAAGCCCGACGAGGTCAAGGGCGAGGCCATCGTCGCCTTCGTCATCCTGAAGAAGGGCATCAACCCCTCCGACGATCTGGCCAAGGAGCTGAAGACCCACGTCAGGACCACCATGGGACCCCTGGCCATACCCGCCGGCGTATACTTCGTCGACGACCTGCCCAAGACCAGGTCCGGCAAGATCATGCGCCGGGTGGTCAAGGCCAAGGCCCTGGGCAACCCCACCGGCGACACCTCTGCCCTGGCCAACCCCGAAGCCGTGGACGGAATTCCCCTCATCTGAGGGCTTCCGCCACCTTCTACCTTTTTTATTTTTTCGTCCTATCGGCTCTCAGGGCCATCGGCTCTGGTTCAGCTGTATATTTTCGATTTAGCAACCGCCATAACGTCAATCTATTATTACTTCAGTTATAGGGAGACTGCAAGACCTGAAGTCCTTCTTCACCAGACCCGAAATTCTCCTAGGACGATATTAAATTCCGGGCTTGGGATGAAATGGAGTTGCACGTTTCGGCCTTCCAGGAGGATCGGAATATCTCCGGCTCAATTCCGCAGAGACTAGATCGGTCTTTTGCTCCGATCTCGAGGGTCACATCTTCGGCTTTTCTCCTCAACCCCAGCCAGATCTCGAAATTCACTTTTTGAATTAAAAAATGCGATTATTCTTAACAATTTTCCATCATATATCGTTATAATTCCTTATAAAAACACATTTTTCGACACATTTATAAACGAGAAGGGGGAGATCGCATCAGTGTTTCCGAGAATGCCCAGAATAAAAGGAGTTTGCTTTGCGGTTGGCCGCAAAAATGGAGGCGCAAGCCCGCGCCGCATGGCAAATTGGAGGCGCTTCATCCAGTCCATATCCGCCTCCAGGTCGATTTCGTCGTCTTCGAGGGCCTTCTGAGGAAACGCTTCAAGCTGAAAGTCAAAAGGAGGTAGAAAAGTGGCTGAAGGAAAAACCGGAACAACCAAGGTTCTGATGGAAGAGACCAGAATTTTTGAGCCGCCAAAGGACCTCGCCCAAAACTGCAACGCCTGGCAGTGGGCGACGAAGAAAGGGTTTGCGACCGAGAAAGAGATGCGAGCCTGGTGCGGCGAGCATTACCTCGAGTTCTGGGACGAGATGGCCAAGACCTTCGCCGACTGGTACGAGCCTTACACCAAGGTGATGGACGACTCCGCGAAGCCCTACTTCAAGTGGTTCATCGGTGGCAAGATCAACATGTTCTACAACGCCATCGAGAGGCACATAAAGGCTGGCAAGGGCGGCAAAGTCGCCTACCACTTCATACCCGAGGCTACCGACCAGCCCGAGAAGGCCTACACCTACCAGGAGATTTATGAGACTGTCAACAAGCTGGCAAACGGCCTCAAGAGCCTGGGCGTGGGTAAGGGCGACAGAATATCCATCTACATGCCCATGCTCCCCGAGACGGTCATGGCCATGCTGGCCTGCGCCAAGATCGGCGCCATCCACAGCCTGGTCTTCTCCGGGTTCAGCTCCAAGGGATTCGGCGACAGAGTCCAGGACTGTGAGGCCAAGGTGGTCTTCACCTCCGACGGCTTCTACCGGCGCGGAAAGCCCATGCCCCTCAAACCCCAGGCCGACGATGGTGTCAAGGACGCCCCCAGCGTCAAGAACGTGATCGTCCTCAAGAGGACCGGCCTTGAGGTTCCCTGGACCGAGGGGAGAGACGTCTGGTTCCACGAGCTTGTGGCCGGCCAGTCCGCAGACTGCGCGACCGAGGTCATGGACGCCGAGGACAGGCTCTTCATCCTCTACACCTCCGGTACCACCGGCAAGCCCAAGGGTATCGAGCACGCTCACGGCGGATACTGTGTAGGCCCCGCTTACACCGCCAAGTGGGTCTTCGACCTGAACGAGGATGACGTCTACTGGTGTACCGCCGATGTAGGCTGGATCACCGGCCACTCTTACGTCGCCTACGGACCGCTCTGTCTGGGCGTCACCAGCGTCATGTACGAGGGCTCTCCCGACTATCCCGACTTCGGCCGCTGGTACAAGATCATCGAGGACTACAAGGTCACCGTCTTCTATACCGCGCCCACCGCCGTGCGGATGCTGATGAAGCAGGGCAATGAGTGGCCCACGAAGTACGACCGGTCCAGCGTCAGGCTGCTCGGATCCGTCGGCGAGCCCCTCAACCCCGAGGCCTACATCTGGTACCGCAAGTTCTTCGGAAACGAGATCTCCCCCATCATGGACACCTGGTGGCAGACCGAGTCCGGGTGCCACGTGATCTCCCCGCTGCCCATGACCCCCTGCAAGCCAGGCTCCGTGGCCTACCCCTTGCCCGGCTTCAACACCACCATCTACGATGAGGAAGGAAACGAGGTCCCCCTGGGAGAGGGTGGCAACATCGTCAACCCCACCCCCTGGCCCTCCATGCTCAGAGCCTTCTACAAGGACGAGGTCCGGTACAAGAAGGAGTACTGGGAGATGTACTGGAACGTCAAGCCCGGCACGTACCTGGCTGGCGACAAGGCCACCAGGGACAAGGACGGGTATTGGTTCGTCCAGGGCAGAATCGACGACGTTCTGAGCGTCGCCGGCCACAGGATCGCCAACGCCGAGGTCGAGTCCTCCCTGGTAGCCCACAAGGACGTCGCTGAGGCAGCCGTCATCGGCAAGCCCGATGAGATCAAGGGCGAGGCCATTGTCGCCTTCGTTATCCTGAACGAGGGCGTCAAGCCGTCCGACGATCTGGCCAAGGCCCTCAAGACCCACGTCAGGACCACCATGGGACCCCTGGCTATACCCGCTGGCGTCTTTTTCGTCGATGACCTGCCCAAGACCAGGTCCGGCAAGATCATGCGCAGGGTCATCAAGGCCAAGGCCCTGGGCAACCCCACCGGCGACACCTCTGCCCTGGCCAACCCCGAGGCAGTGGACTACATCCCCCTCATCTGAGGGATGAAGGACAAGAGAGGATTAAGGAAAAAACGGGTTTTTTTAGAGTGGGACCAGCTCCCACTCAAACCCCATTTTTCAATTGCGGCAGGTTTATAACGCTAAATAATATATAAAACTGCTCTATCGTTTATGCTCAGATCGGAGTCAATGATCACATCCACAGCCCTCGTGCTCGTGTTCATGGCCGTGATCGTGACCGCACCCGCAAGCGTCGTCCTCCGGTCCCTGGATAAGAAAGCCTCTTCCCAGCTCCTCCGTCTCCACGTAATCTATGATCGTGGGGCTGTCTCCCAGGATCTCGGCATCCTCGGGGGTCATGTGGACCCTAATGCCCTTGCTCTCATAGACCACGTCGTCTTCTTCGGGATCGCCCCAGGCGAGGACGTAGTTTGCACCGGTGGCGTCGGTGGCGGCCAGGATCATCCTGACCACCTTTCCTTCGATCACCTTCTCCTTCAGAACCTCAGCGGCCACATCTGTTATATCTATCATCGTCTTCACCTACCATAACTCGCGTTTATCTAATCTCGTTCAACCGATATTTAGCTTTGGGACGGGAAAACGTATCGCTCAACAGATCCAAATGCTGACCAGATCCAAATTGGAGAGCAAGTACCGATCGATCACAAAGGCGGAGTCCTCATGGGAGTCGACTTGGGAGATCTCCTGGAAAGGGAGAATATAGAGATAAAGGAGCTTTCGGGGCGCTGGATAGCGGTAGACGCCTTCAATACCCTCTACCAGTTTTTGAGCATCATCAGGCAACAGGATGGGACCCCCCTCCGGGACGGATCGGGCAGGACCACCTCCCACCTCTCGGGGATCCTCTATCGGATGACCAACCTGATGGAGGCGGGGGCGAAGGTCGTCTTCGTCTTTGACGGTGAGCCGCCTCATTTCAAGAGAGATACTCTGAACCAGAGGGCGGAGACCAGATCCAGGGCCGAGGAGATGTGGGAACGGGCCAAGGAGGAGGGGCTTGACGGCTTCAAGTACGCCCAGGCCGCCTCCCGGCTCGGTGACGAGATGGTGGCCGACTCGAAGCGGCTTTTGGAGGCGATGGGGATCCCGGTGGTCCAGGCCCCTTCGGAGGGGGAGGCTCAGGCGGCTTTCATGGCGATACGAGGCGATGTCGACCTGGTGGGTAGCCAGGACTACGACGCCCTCCTCTTCGGGGCGCCGAAGGTGGTGAGGAACATGGCCATCACCGGCAGAAGGAAGCTCCCGGGAAAGAACGTTTACGTCGACGTCATGCCTGAGATCATAAATCTCGCCGAAGAGCTCTCTAGGCTGGGGATCGAGAGAAGGCAGCTCGTGGAGATCGCGATAATGTGCGGGACCGACTACAACGAGGGGCTGAAAAGGGTTGGACCCAAGACCGCCCTGAAGCTGATAAAAGAGCACGGCGACCTGGAGACGGTTCTAAAAGCGAGGGGAGAGACGATCGAGAACTCGGCCGAGATCAGGGACCTCTTCCTCAAACCCCCCGTCACCGACGATTACAAGGTTGAGATGAAGAAGCCGGATGCCGAGAAGATCCTGGCATTTCTCTCGGGCGAGAGGGACTTCTCCCCAGAAAGGGTGGAAAAGGCGACGAAGAGGCTGGAGGAGGCGATTGTGGTTGGGCAGAGCACCCTCGATAAGTGGTTCTAGCTCGGACCTTTTTGACCTGGATCTTGACCGCGCATTAGCTCTGATCAAAAAGTCGGGCGCGAGAATCGTCGGGGTCCAGGTCCCCGAGGGGCTGAAGAGGATCGCCTCCGAGCTGGCGGGAGAGATCGAGGAGAAGACCGACGCCGAAGTGATCGTCTCCGGGGACCCGTGCTACGGTGCCTGCGACCTCGATCTCGACTTGTGCAGGGCGTCAGACCTTGTTATCCACGTCGGCCACTCAGAGATGCTGGAGGGTGACCCCCTCCACGACAAGGTCGTCTACGTCGAGGCGCGGATGAGGGCCGACGTCAAGAAGGCGGTGGAGAGGGCCGCCGACCTCCTATCCGCCCGCCGGGTCGGCGTCGTCACCACCGTCCAGCACGTCCACCGGCTCGACGACGTGATGGGGATCCTGAAGGAGAGGGGGATCGAGACCGTCGTCCGGTCCGGCGGCGATAGGACGCGATATCCCGGCCAAGTTCTGGGGTGTAACTACGAGGCTGCCCGAAATGCAGACGTCGAGGAGTACCTCTTCGTGGGGACGGGGCAGTTTCATCCACTCGGGGTCGCCCTAACCACGGGAAAACGGGTGGTGGCCGCCGATCCTGTGACCGGCAACGTCTCGGTCGTGGACGCTCTACCGATGCTGAAGCGCCGCTACGGGGCGATAGCCAGGGCTGTTGATGCCGAAAAAATCGCAATCATCGTCTCCAAGAAACCGGGACAGAAGAGGATGGACCTGGCAAGAGAGATGCTGGCTCTCGGCAGGAAACACGGAATAAAGATGGTTCTGGTGTACCTGGACCGGGTGGATCCCGATGCTCTGGTCAACCTGGGGGTGGACGCCGCCGTCTGCACCGCATGCCCGCGGATCGCGTTGGACGATCAGGCCAAGTATCCCGTCCCGGTTCTAACGCCGCCGGAGTTCGAAGTGCTGCTGGGGGAGCGTAAAGGGGACTACCTCCTCGACGAGATCAATAGTTAAAAAGAAGATTTAACGCCGATTCTATGCGGTTCTCAATAGGTTACAAAAGGTGAACATAAATCTACGATTGTACCAGGAGCACCTGAGCGCCGTCAGGATCTTCGAGGTCAAAAAACTTTACGCCTGATCCCGGTCCGAACAGGTCGTCTTGTACGTCACTGACTTTCGCCCCCTTTTCGCTGAGTTTTTTATGTGCTGCCGTGACGTCGGAAGTCGCAAAGTACACCCCAACCGTCCCTGGCTTTATGTTTTCATGATGGGTGGCGAGGATAATAGTAACTCCTCCTTCAGGAAGGGTAAGCCACACCCACCAATTTTTGTCGTCCTGGCGGTATTCCTTCGTGACCTTCAATCCGAGCATATCCGCGTAAAATGCTTTTGCCCTCGGCATCTCGCTGACGGCCAAGCTGAACATCATGAGTCTCTCGACTATTTGCACATCGGTGCTGTCTTTCATAAACTTATTAGGAATACTAAGTTTAAAAAACTTTCTGAGATCCCTTGAAAGAGACGACTTTAATTTCACAACTTTGCTGAAGATCTTCCATGTTAAATTTTTTTATATATATTAATGTTGCTGGAAACGCTGCAATATATCGCGAACTACTTTAACTTTATTCTATGCTACATTTTTAGCCACAGTAAGCAATTCATATAGAAAAGATTAGGTGAGGTGGCAGCGATCCATAGTTCCCGAGGGCTCGCGCACCTAAGTACAGTATGGAACGCATGCGGGCTTATCTTCTGAGTTCGGAATGGGTTCAGGAGTTGCCCCGCCGCTATGGCCGCCACACTCGAAGCCAAGGTCCGGATTCGAACCGGAGTGGAATTGCTGACTGCATGAGGCCGATTGGCCTAGATTCTGCAGGCAATTGCGTAACCGCTCCGCCACCTTGGCACGAGATTCATCAAGCTCTGCAAGTCCAGATTTCGCCCGAGCCCAGCGGGACTGCTGAGCGGACTTTTAGTAGTCGCGGGCTGAACACCTCGTTGCCTCGGTGCGTACACCCCGACTCTATCAAACTCGTCTTTTACGAGGGTCCTCAGAGTGGTCTCTTTTCAGGCACAGCTTCGGGCTTAGATGCTTTCAGCCCTTATCCGTTAGCGCGTAGCTGCTCGGCAGTGCCCTGCCGGACAACCGATCGACCAGTGGCGCCGCTGGTTTGTTCCTCTCGTACTAAAACCAGCTTACCCTCAGACCACAAAACACCCCTAATAGATAGTAACCGACCTGTCTCACGACGGTCTAAACCCAGCTCACGATCTCCTTTAATAG
>Ga0116162_10000490_pt1 | contig 28478 bp, 23 predicted proteins | sample AD_UKC105_MetaG_FD_89875 | JGI IMG/M metagenome (GOLD analysis project Ga0116162, IMG submission 89875) | Active sludge microbial communities of municipal wastewater-treating anaerobic digesters from Hong Kong - AD_UKC105_MetaG | ecosystem: Engineered > Bioreactor > Anaerobic > Digestate...
CCGCAGCTCCACCGGACCCGCCGGGTCCAGGGAGGTGAACTGCTTGAACCCGGCCTGGCTGTCGAAGACCCGCCCCAGCCATTCCTCCGTCCCCGCTTCCGCCACCACCCACTTCCAGCCGTAGGGCTGCGGTGAACGGTAGGCGGAGAGATACATGTCGGTGACCGTTTCCAGCTCCAGCGGAGCCGCGCCGTATTCCGGGGTCGGGGTCGTGCTCGGCGTCGGCGGGGCGCTGGGGGTAGTGCTGGGAGTGGGGGTAGGAGTCAGGTAACCCACCCCGGTGGGAGTCGGCACCGGTGTCGGCGGGGCGCTGGGAGTAGCCGAAGGCGCCGGCGTCGGGGTGGGGGTGACGGTGGCCGTGGGGGGGGGAGTGGGGGTCGGAGTGGAAGTGGGGGTGGGAGTGGCGGTGGGGACGGCCTTGGCCAGGCTGGTCAGCCAGCGGTCATGGTAGGTGCTCCCGTCGGCGGCCACGTAGTAACTCACCGAACCGTCGGTCTGCAGGCCGAACACCGCGGGAGGATAGATTCCGACTGCCTGCCCGGGGCCGCTTTCCCCCGTATAGGTGAAGGAAAGATAATCTCCCTCCTCCACCTCCGGGGGCAGGGCCCCGCCGATGACTTTGACCATGACCGGAACGGATTCGGGCAGAGAGGTGTACGAGACGAATTCGCCCGAATAATCGTAAATCCGTCCCATCCAGCTTTCCCCGGCGGCCTCGGCCACCGTCCACTTCCACCCGTGGTAAAGGGGGGATCGCGGCCGGGAAAGAGCCATGCCCTCGGCCTGGGAGACGGTCAGAGGGGCGGTCCCATAAGCCGGGGTGGAGGTGGGAGTAACCGTCGGGGTGGCCGAGGCCGTGGGCGTGGCCGTGGGGGTCAGATATCCCGCCGGGGTCGGAGTGGGGGTAACGCTGGAAGTGGGCGTAGCCGAAGGGGTCGAACTCGGGGTCGCGCTCGGAGTCGGGGTTTTGTAGCCCGGGGGCGTGGGGCTGGGCGTGGGGGTGGGCGGGACCGTGGCCAACGCTTCCACGACCGCCACCACCGCGTCCCCCCAATAATCGCCCATGCCTCCCAGGGAAGCCTGGTAGGGGGCGACGGTGGGGAAATCCTGGGAGATGGTGCTGCCGCCCAGGCAGATCGAATAATCGGAGCCCAGGGCGATCCCGGAAATCAGGTCGGTAAGGCTGCCCCCCAGATAACTGGAAAAATCGAGGTCGCCTCCCCCCGGTGAAAAAACGGCGACGAAACCGTCGATGTCCCCCCGCAGGGCGGCCTGGAACGGGCGGACGGTGGGGAAGTCGGAGGATTTGGTCAGGGCGGTCACGTACGCGCGGCCCCAGGGGTCGACGTCGATGCCCCCGTTGTAGCTGGTGCCGTCGTCGTTGCCGTCCCAATCGGCGCCGCCGAGATAGGTGCTGTAGATCAGGGTGGACCCGTCGGAGGAAAACTTGGCCACATAGGCGTCGGCGGCGCCGGCCAGAGCGGCCTGATAAGGGTTGGCGGTGGGGAAGTCGTCGGTCTTGGTGTAGCCGAGAATGTACATCGCTCCGTCGGAGTCGACCGCGATGTCCTGCACCGACTCGGGAAAGGACGCGTGGCCGCCGAAGTAGCTCCCATAGAGGAGGGTCCGGCAGGAAGAGTCGAGACGGGCCAGGCAGCCGACCAATATCCCTTCGTCGGCCGGGTTCGCGGCCATGTAGGCCCCGCAGGTGGGAAAATCGTCCGACGTGGTCTGCCCCGCCAGATAAACGCTCCCGTCGGTCCCCACCGCCAACCCCAGGAGGTTGTCGGTGGACTCGCCCCCGAAAAAGGTGGATGAGATCGGCGTGCCCCCGGAATCGAACCGGGCCACCACCATGTCGGTGCCCCCGTTCAGGCTCCCGTCGTAAGGATCGATGGTGGGGAAATTCCCGGAGACGGAAACGCCCCCGATCACGATCTCTCCTCCCGGCTGCAGGGCGACGGCGGGGCGCCCGAAATTATTTTCGGCCCGGATACCGCCGAAGTAGGTGGAGAAGACCAGGCTGGAGCCGTCGGAGGCGAACCGGGTTATGAAGATATCCTGGGCGCGCTTGGGATCCCGGGGCCCCGAGCCGACGCTCAGTTCCGACTGCCAGGAGTTGAGGGTGGGAAAGTCGTAGGACTGGGTGGAACCGGTCACCACGATCTCCCCGGAAGCGGTAAAAACGGCGTCGTAAGCGAAGTCCTTCCAATCCCCTCCCAGGTAGGTGGAAAAGATCAGGGACGACCCGTCGGAAGAGAAGAGGGCGACAAAACCGTCGGAAGCGCTGTCGCCGTTATAGCCGGGGGCCAGGCCCGGTTGGACGGGGTTGACGGTGGGGAAGTTGATCGATTCGGTGATCCCCGTCACGCAGATCGCGCCGTCCGGAGCCACGGCCAGCCCGTAAAAAAGTTCGTAATCGGAACCGCCCAGGTAGGTGGAGTAGCGGAGATCCTCGGCCCGGGCCCCGCCCCCGACCGCCAGCGCGGCCGCCAGGACCGCGGCCCCGAGTACCATTCCCGTTTTCGCGCCCGGTCGCTTCATGCCCGGAAGGCTCCGGGCAGATGATCGACCTCCCCGGCCCCGAGCTCCACGGTGACGACGTCGAACCGGACGGGGGTCGTGTAGACCGGACAACCAGTTTTTTTCAAGTACTGCTGCGCCACTTTGACGATCCGGGAACGTTTGCGGGCGGTGATCGAAAAACGGGGGGAGATCTCTTCCCGTCGGGAACGGGTCTTGACCTCCACGAAAACCACCGTCTCCCCTTCGCGGGCGACGATGTCGATCTCCCCCCCGCGTGCCCGGAAATTGGTTTCCACTATCCGGAATCCGCGTCGTGACAGGTACCCGGCGGCCAGTTCCTCCCCGGCCCTGCCCGTTTCCTGATTGCATTTTTCGACCATGTATAATTCTACCAGATAACGGTTGCCAATGCACGGGTTCCGGCCTTTTGAGATTGCCGCCGTCCGTATTTGTCTTTACTATCTTTCGCACCATGGCCGGAAGAGGACATAAGCCCTGCGAAGGGGGAGCCGAAGGTTGGATCGGCTTTCTCCTGCGCAATATCAGCAGATTCAAGATATCCCCCATCCAGATCACCTTCGCTTTCGCCATCATCATCGGCCTGGCGGCGGGCGCCGGAGCCTACGTTTTCCGGTTTCTCATCCTGCTGGTCGAAGAACTCTGCCATCTGGACACGGCCGCGGACTGCGTCGGACTGGGAGGATGGCTGATTCTGCTCCCGGCGGCCGGCGGCCTGATCGTGGGCCCCCTGATCTACCTTTTCGCCCGGGAAGCCAAAGGACACGGTGTTCCCGAAGTCATGTACGCCGTCCTGAAAAAAGGAGGCCGGATCCGGCCCATCGTGGCCGTCATAAAAAGCATCGCCTCGGCGCTCACCATCGGAACCGGGGGGTCGGCCGGGAGCGAAGGACCGATCGTGCAGATCGGGGCCGGATTCGGCTCCACCCTGGGCCAGATCTTCCGGATGCCCCCCCAACGAATCAAGACCTTCGTCGCCTGCGGGGCGGCGGGGGGGATATCGGCCATCTTCAACGCTCCCTTCGGCGGGATCATGTTCGCTCTGGAGGTGATCCTCGGGGAGTTCCGCGGACTCAATTTCATCTATGTCGCCATCGCTTCGGTCGTCTCGGCCCTGCTCAGCCGGATGCTTTCGGGGAACGCTCCCATCTTCGACGTCCCGACCGCGTTGAAGATGGCCTCTCCCTTCGAAATCGTCCTTTACCTGGGACTGGGGGCTTTCGTGGCGTTCGTGGCCAAACTTTTCATCCATGTTCTCGAACATTTCGAAGACTGGTACGACCGGCTCCGGTTCCCCGACTACCTCAAGGCTTCCACCGGAGGGCTGGCGGTGGGGTTGATGGCCTACTTCGCCGTCAGGCTGGTGCCGGTCGATGCCCTGGGAAGCCCGCTGGCGGTGATGGGGGTCGGATACCACACCATCGGCCAGGTCATGAACGGCGTTCTCTACGACTCCACCCCGCTCCAGGCGCTGGCGCTCTCCCTGCTTTTACTGGGATGTTTCAAAATCGTCGCCACCGGTTTCACCCTGGGCTCGGGGGGATCGGGCGGCGTATTCGCCCCTTCCCTCTTCATCGGGGCCATGGCCGGGGGGCTTTACGGAATCGCGATGGAGGCCATTTTCGGCCGTACCAGCGGACCGGCCTGCTACGCTCTGGTGGGCATGGGAGCCTGTTTCGCCGGCGCCGCCCACGCTCCGATCACGGCCATCTTCATCCTCTTCGAAATGACCGACAGTTACGAAATCATTCTCCCCATCATCGGGGCGGTGGTGGTCAGCTCCCTGGTCGCGCACTGGATCAAGAAAGAGAGCGTCTACACCGAAAAACTCAGGCGCAAGGGCGTGGACCTGGATCGGGGCAAGAAGAAGGACGTGCTGGAAGCGATGGTGATCGGAGACGTCATGATCCGCTCGGTCCAGACCATCCCGGTGGACATGTCCCTGGAAGAACTCAAAGGGAGAGTGGGGAAGACCCTCCACACCAGCCTGCCGGTGACCGATCCCCGGGGAAACCTGATCGGGGTCGTTTCCTACAAGGAACTTCATCAGGCTTTTCTGGCCGAGGCCTTCGACCCCGGTCAGCGGGCGGAGGAAATCATGAACACGAACCCGGTGGTGGCCTTCCCCGACGAGCCGGTGAGCGAGGTCTTCAGAAGAATGCAGACTCATTACCAGGGGTTCGCCCCGGTGCTCAAGGGGCCCGGCGACCTGAGGGTGATCGGCCTGGTAACCTACAGCAACATCTTCGACGCCTACGAACGGGCCCTCCTCGAATAAACCCGGAACCGAAGCCCCCGGCGAATGATATTGACAGAGGCCGGCATTTGCCCTATATGTTTCTACCAGTAGTAACGTAACCCCGGGAACCTTCTCGAAAGGAGAACTCATGACCGTCAAGGTGCTGTTGGACGAAAACGAGATCCCCCGCCAGTGGTACAACCTGGCCGCCGACCTCCCCACCCCCCTCCAGCCACCCCTGGGGCCGGACGGCCAGCCCGTCACCCCCGACATGCTGGCCCCGGTCTTCCCCATGAACCTGATCGAACAGGAAGTCAGCCAAGAGCGGTGGATCGATATCCCCGAAGAAATCCTGGAGATTCTCTACCGCTGGCGGCCCTCCCCGCTCCACCGGGCCCGGGCGCTGGAAAAGGCCATCGGCACGCCGGCCCGGATCTACTACAAGAACGAAAGCCTCTCCCCGGCCGGAAGCCACAAACCCAACACCGCCGTAGCCCAGGCCTGGTATAATAAAGAATTCGGGATCAAGCGCCTGACCACCGAAACCGGCGCCGGCCAATGGGGAAGCGCGCTGGCCTTCGCCTGTTCGCTGCTGGGGCTGGAATGCAAAGTGTTCATGGTCCGCATCAGCTTCGATCAGAAGCCGTTCCGGAAAGTGATGATGCAGGTCTGGGGCGCCGACTGCGTGCCCAGTCCCAGCCCGGAAACCAACGCCGGGCGGGCCATCCTGGAAAAGCTCCCCGACACTCCCGGATCCCTGGGCATCGCCATCTCCGAAGCCATCGAGGCCGCCGTCACCGATCCCAAGGGCGAGACCCGTTATTCCCTGGGCAGCGTCCTCAACCATGTCCTTCTCCACCAGACCATCATCGGCCTGGAAGCGAAAAAACAGCTGAAAAAAGCCGGGGAGAAGAAAGTGGACGTGGTCATCGGCTGCGCCGGCGGCGGGAGCAATTTCGCCGGGCTCTCGTTCCCCTTCATCTACGATAAGATCAACGGCGCGGAGATCGAGATCATACCGGTCGAACCTTTCTCCTGCCCCTCCCTGACCAAGGCTCCCTTCGTCTACGACCACGGAGACACCGCCCGCATGACCCCCCTGCTCCCCATGCACTCCCTGGGCCACGACTTCATTCCGCCGCCCATTCACGCGGGAGGGCTCCGCTACCACGGCATGGCTCCGCTCGTCAGCCAGGCCGCGGTCGAAGGATTGATCAGCCCCCGGGCGATTCATCAGCTCGAATGCTACCGGGCCGCCGTGCTCTTCGCCCGCAGCGAAGGGATCATCATCGCCCCCGAGACCAGCCATGCCGTGGCCGCGGCCATCCAGGAAGCGGAAAAAGCCCGGGAGGAAGGCAAAGAGAAGGTGATCGTCTTCAACCTCAGCGGACACGGACTCATGGATCTGCTGGGCTACCAGAAGTACTTCGAGGGCCAGTTGGAAGATTATGAACTGCCGGACGAGGCGATCCGGACTTCGCTGCAGGCACTGGAAGGGCTTCCCAAGCCCAGCCTGGCCAAAACCGGAAAATGGTAGCCCGGAAACCGGGGTCCGGGCGCCGGCGGTGAAAGAGGAATTCGACTCCGAAGAGATCTACTGCCGGAAGCTGGGACACCACCTCGGTTTCTCCTACTGCCGACGGGAACGGGGGGGCCTGCCCTGCCCCAGGATACTCGAATGCTGGGCCCGGCGGTTGCCGGTGCGGGAATTCCTGAAGTCGAACTATTCCCCGGAAGAACTGGCTCCGATCGGACGTCCGGCCCCGGGGAAGGCCTCGACCCTGATCTCCCTGATCGAAGCGGCGCGCAAGAGCGCCGAATGCGGGGAAAAAACGCCGGGAAGCGGCGGATAAATCCCGCGGGGGGGCGACGGCATCACAAAAACCGCGCTACCGGCCGGAAGCTGCGGCGGTGGATGGGGCACGGTCCCAACCGTTCGAGACCGGCACGGTGGGCGGCGGTCCCGTATCCCTTGTGCCCGGCGAACCCGTACCCGGGGTAGACCCGGTCGTAGTCGATCATGATCCGGTCCCGGGTGACCTTGGCGATGATGGAAGCGGCGGCGATGGAGACACTCCGATCTTCTCCCCGGCAAAGGGCCTCCTGGGGAAGCCGGGCCCAGGCGGGAAGCGTCAACCCGTCGATGAGGAGCGCCGAGGGCGGGGGGGCGAGAGACGAGAGAGCCGCTTCCATGGCCCGGCGGGTGGCGCGCAGAATGTTGATGCGGTCGATCTCGTCCGCATCCACCCGTCCCACCCCGACCTCGATGCCTTCCAGCGCGGCCAGAGCGGAAAAAACCTTCTCCCTTCTCCGGGGAGCGAGCTTCTTGGAATCCACGATGGGAAGGTCGAATTCGAAGACCGCCGGCAGAATCACCGCCGCCGCCACCACCGGCCCGGCCCAGGGGCCCCGGCCGGCTTCGTCCAGGCCGGCCACCCGCAGGTGGCCCCGCGCGTGAAATTTCCGCTCCCAGGCCAGGCGCGCGGAAAGTTCCTCGGAAAGCATCTAGCGCTTGTCTTCCTTGACCCGGGCTTTCTTACCGCGACGGTCGCGCAGATAGTAGAGTTTGGCCTGGCGGACCCGGCCGCGGCGCTTGAGTTCGATCTTGGCCACGCGGGGCGAATGGATGGGAAAGACTTTCTCCACGCCCCGGCCGTACGATTCCCGTCGGAGGGTAACCGTTGCCCTCGCCCCGGAACCGGCGCGGGCGATGACGTAACCGGTGAAAATCTGAATCCGCTCGCGGCCTTCCTCGATGATCCGGGCGTGAACCGCCAGAGTGTCTCCGACGGTAAACTCGGGAACATCGTCCTTGAGCCGTTCCCGTTCGATCTTGTCGATGATGTTCATAGGGTTGTTCCTCGGGTGCAAAAAGTTTGATCCAGGCGGGTATATTTACCTTTCCGCACCGGTCATGACAAGCTTTTTCACGGATTTTCCCCGCCGCGGCCGCCCGTTTCCAGCAGGTCGGGCCGGTTGGCGCGGGTAATCTCCCGGGCCCGCTCCAGCCGCCAGCGGGCGATCGCCTCGTGGTCGCCCGAGAGCAGAACCGGAGGAACCTCCCGGCCGCGGTAGACCCGAGGCCGGGTATAATGAGGGTATTCCAACAGTCCCCGGGAGAACGATTCCTCCAGGCTGGACTCCTCGTCGCCCAGAACCCCCGGCACCAGCCGGACCAGGCTGTCGGCCACGACCAGCGCCGGAAGGGCCCCGTTGGTGAGAATATAATCGCCGACGGACAATTCCTCGTCGACCAAGGCCTCCCGGACCCGCTCGTCGACGCCCTCGTAATGCCCGCAGATCAGGATCAGGTGCCGCTCGCGGCTCAGGCGCCGGGCTGCCTCCTGACGGTAGGGGACCCCCCGGGGCGAAAGCAAAACGACCCTCGATTCCGCGGAAGCGAGGTCGTCGATCGCCTCGAAGATGGGTTCCGGCTTCAGGACCATTCCCGAACCGCCTCCATAGGGGCGATCGTCGGCGGTGCGGTGGCGGTCGTGGGTGTACTCCCGAAGATTGACGATCCGGAAACGGACCAGACCCTTTTCCCGGGCCCGCTTGACGATGCTCTCGTCGAGATAGCCGGAAAACATTCCCGGGAAAAGCGTGACGATATCGATCCTGATCGGATTGACGCTCATGATCCGAATGCAAACGCGCCCGCCCCCGAAGGAGCGGGCGCGTCCATGCTTCCGACCGGCCGGATCAGACGGCCGGAGTGTCGCTGTCGAGCACTTCCAGCGAAGCCCGGATGTTGCGCTTGGCCGCCATGGCGTTGAGGAGAGTGCGGATGGCATTGATGGTCCGGCCGTTTTTTCCGATTACGCGGCCGATGTTCTCGTGGCGGACCCGCAGTTCGAAAACCACGGTGCTCTCTCCGTCCACCTTGGTGACTTGGACGTTCTCGGGGGCGTCCACGATCGCCTTGGCGATGTATTCTATCAGTTCCTTCATCGTGACCTCCTGTTCCGGGGCATCTCCCGGTTTTCGGGTGTGTTGAGGTGATGCCGGGCTCAGGCCGTGGCCTGGGTAACCTTCAAACGTTTGATGATATCCTTGACCGTCTTGCTCGGCTGGGCCCCCCGGGCCAGCCAGTAGCGGGCTCGCTCGGAATCGATCGTGGTCCGGTCCTGGCCGTGGACGGGGTCGTAACTTCCCAGGATCTCGATAAACTTCCCGTCCCGGGGGCTCCGGTTGTCCGCGACCACGATCCGGTAGGCCGGCTGGTTGCGCCCCCCCACTCTTCTCAACCGTATCACAACTGCCAATTGGCACCTCCCATTTGCGTGTTCATGCGTTTTCCGTTCATTTTTCCGATCTTCGTCATCATCTTCCTGCTGGCGGCGAACTTTTTCAGAAGCTGGTTGACCTCGCGGACCGAAGTCCCGCTTCCCCGGGCGATCCGTTCCCGGCGGCTGCCATTGAGAATCTCCGGGCGGCGGCGCTCCCCGGGGGTCATCGAATCCAGAATGGCTCCCATCCGCCGCAGGCGCTCGTCCCCCCCTTCGACCTTGGGCATTCCCGCCGGAAGCATCCCTTCCAGCGCCCGCCACGACCCCAGTTTTTTAAATCGGAACAGCTGCCGTCTGAAATCCTCCAAATCGAAGTCCGCCTTCCTCAGTTTTTTTTCCAGGCGGCGGGATTCTTCGTCGTCGAACAGTTCCTGGGCCCGGTTCACCAGCCCCACCACATCACCCATTCCCAGTATCCGGGAGGCCATCCCCCCGGGATCGAAGGGGGCCAGATCCTCCATGCCCTCCCCCACGCCCGCGAATTTGACGGGTTTTCCCGTAACCGCCAGCATGGAGATGGCGGCGCCCCCGCGGGCGTCGCCGTCCAGCTTGGTCAGAATCGACCCCTCGATACCGATGCGGCGGTCGAACTCCCCGGCGGCGTTGACGGCGTCCTGCCCGGTCATGGCGTCCAGGACCAGCAGGGTCTGGCAAGGGCGCACGCGCCGCTTGAGTTCGTCCAGTTCTTCCATCAGCTCCGAGTCGATATGCAACCGCCCGGAGGTGTCAAGGATCACCATATCCAACCCTTTAATCCGCGCATACTCTATAGCATCGAGGGCGTTTTTCAAAGGAGAAACTCCCTCTCCGGAAGCGACTTCCACCCCGGCCCGTTCCCCCAGGATCCTCAGCTGGTCGACCGCCGCCGGACGCGTCAGATCGGCGGCCGCCAACAGCGGGCGGCGCCCCTGCTTGTACAGGCGCAGGGCCAGTTTGGCGGCGGTGGTGGTCTTTCCCGAGCCCTGAAGCCCGATCAGCATCACCACCGCCGGCGAGCCGGAAAGGGCCAGGGCGGAGTCGGAGGAAGTCATGATCTCCACCAGCCGCTCGTGGACGCACTTGACGAACTGCTGTCCCGGCTTGATGCTGGAGAGAACTTCGCGGCCCAGGGAATCTTCCCGGACCTCGTCCACCAGCCGTTTGACCACCCGATAGTTGACGTCCGCCTCCAGCAGCGCCAGCCGAACCGCGCGCAGGGAGTCGGAGATGTTCTTCTCGCTCAAACGGCCGACGCCCCGAACCGAGCGGAAGATATCCTGAAACTTGCTGGAAATGCTCTCGAACATACGGAACGCCATCCCTGAGGGGAAGGAGGCTACCGCCGAACCGGGGACCTGGCAACCGGTTTTTCGGAGAAGAGCGACGGGAACGCGGGCCGTTCCAGGCTCCCTCGGTCAATCCGGGCGGCGGCTGATCTCCGCGCCCAGGCTCCGGAGTTTTCCGACCATGTCGGCATACCCTCGGTCCAGGTGATAGACCCGGCGGATAACGGTCTCCCCGCGGGCGGCGAGGGCCGCCAGGACCAGAGCCGCCGACGCCCGGAGATCGGAGGCCATGACCGGGGCCCCGGAAAGCCGCTCCACCCCCCGGACCACCGCCGTCGGGCCCTCGACGGTGACGGCGGCGCCCATGCGGTTGAGTTCGGGAACGTGCATGAAGCGTTCCGGGAAGACGGTCTCGGTGACGGTGGCGGTCCCTTCGGCCAGGGCCAGGAGCACCATGATCTGGGCCTGCATGTCGGTGGGAAACCCGGGAAAGGGGTGGGTGACGACGTCGACCGGCTTCAGCCCCGAGGCCCGGGTCACCCTGATCCCGTCCGGAAGCGTTTCCCACGAAACTCCCATCTTTTCCAGGACTTCGAGAAGGGACCGCAGCTGTTCGGCCCGGGCGTCGCGAACCGTTACCTCGCCCCCGGCCAAGGCGCCCGCCACCAGGTAGGTGCCGGCTTCGATCCGGTCGGGGATAACCCGGTAATGGGCGGGGACGAGGCCGTCCACCCCTTGTATCCTGATTTCGGGAGTGCCGGCGCCGCTGATGACCGCTCCCATGGCCGAGAGAAAACCGGCGGTATCGGACACCTCCGGCTCCATGGCGGCGTTGGAGATCACCGTCTCCCCCCGGGAACGGACCGCGGCCAGCATCAGGTTGAGAGTCGCCCCCACGCTCGATCCGTGGCGCCCCTCGAGCAGGACTTCCCCTCCCGGCAGCGGACCGGAGGCTTCGATGTAGCCGCGGTCGACCCCGATCCTGGCTCCGAGGGCGGCCAAGCCCCGGATATGCAGATCGACCGGGCGGGGACCGATCACGCACCCACCCGGAAGCGATACCCGGGCGCGGCCGAGCCGTCCCAGCAACGCCCCCAGGACCAGGATCGAGGCTCTCATTTTCCTGACCTGGTCGTAGGGAGCGACGTGGGAACCGATCCGGGAAGCGTCGAGTTCGAGCACCCCGTCGCCGACGAAGCCGCCCTCGACCCCCAATCCCCGCAGGATCCCGAGCATCGCCTCCACGTCCCGGAGACGGGGCACGTTTTCGATCACGGAACGGCCGGGGGCGAGCAGGGCGGCGGCCATGATGGGCAATACCGCGTTTTTCGCTCCTCCCGCCCCGACTTCCCCCCTCAGCGTTCTCCCTCCGACGACTTCTATCCTCTCGAGCACGGCGCCGTCTCCCTTCCGGTTTCCGTCAACGGTTACGATAATGAAGGAACGGACCGGAGATGACAAGACGCGCTTCGACGCGCGCCGCGCTCACCCCCGGCGCCGGGCCCGCACCACCCGGTCCCGGCCGGCCAGATCCGGCACGACCGACACTTCCGCCATCTCCGGAAGAGACCGGAATAGATCGGCGGCGGCTGGGCCCTGCCCGGACCCGATCTCGATCAGGCAGCACCCGCCCGGAGCCAGATATCCGCAGACCCCGGCGGCCAGGCGGCGGATGACCGCCAAACCGTCACCGCCGCCCCGCAGGGCCAGGGCCGGCTCGTATTCCCGTATCTCGGGAGCCAGTTGGCCCCATTCGTCGTCGGCTACGTAGGGGGGGTTGGAAAGGACGAGGTCGAAACCGTGCCCCGCGTACTCCGTCCAGGGGGCGAACAGGTCCCCGCAGCGGATCTCGACCCGGTCCTCCAATCCCAGGAGCCCGGCGTTCTGGCGGGCCAGGGCCACCGCCCCGGGATCGAGATCGGAGGCGAAGACGCGCCCGGAAGAAGCGGCGGCCAGGGCCAGGGCCACCGCCCCGCCGCCGCAGCCGACGTCGAGGGCGGTGAAGGCGCGGTCTCCCCCCGCATTCAGCCCCTCTTCGACCAGGAGCTCGGTCTCGGGGCGGGGGACGAGCGCCCGGCCGTCGACCTTGAGCACGATTTCATGGAACCCCCATTCCCCCAACAGATACGCCAGGGGGCAGCGGGCCGCCCGCGCCGAAACCAACCGGGCGAATTCCCGGGCCTGAGCCGCGGTCGGGAGCCGGTCGGAGCCCACGCCCAGGAGCCAGGGGTCCCGGCCCGTGACCGCGCCCAGAAGCAGGCGGGCGTCGCGCGCGGGGTCCTCGACTCCGGCGGCGGCGAGCACGCTCCCGGCCGCGGCCAGAACCTCCCGCACCGTAGCGGGGCCCGAACCTGAAGAGGTCGGTATCAAGGCCGTCCGGAAGCCGGTCCGGTCAGCCGCCGGAGACGGTCGGCGGCGGCGGAGCGCTCCACCAGCTCGTCGAGGTCCCCGTCGAGAACCTCCTCCAACCGGTAGGTGGAAAAGTTGATCCGATGGTCGGTCACCCGGTTCTGAGGGTAGTTGTAGGTCCTGATCTTTTCGCTGCGGTCGCCGGTCTTGATCTGTTCCTTGCGGGCGGCGGCCTGTTCCGCTTCCCGTTCGGCGCGCATCTTTTCGTACAACCGCGCCCGCAGGACCTTGAGGGCGCTGGCCTTGTTCTTGTGCTGGGATTTCTCGTCCTGACAGGAGACGACGATGCCGGTGGGGACATGGGTGATCCGGACGGCGGAGTCGGTCGTATTCACGCTCTGGCCGCCGGGACCCGATGACCGGTAGACGTCGACGCGGATATCGGCGGGATCGATCCTGACCTCGACTTCTTCGGCCTCCGGGAGGACGGCCACGGTCGCGGCCGAGGTGTGGATGCGCCCCTGGGATTCGGTCTCGGGAACCCGTTGAACCCGATGGACGCCGCTTTCGTACCGGAAGACCCCGAAAGCCCGGGGACCCGTGATCTGGAAAACGACTTCCTTCACCCCGCCCCCGGCGGCGGGGTGGGTGTCGAGCGCCCGGTGGCAAAGCCCCTTCCGTTCCGCGTAGCGGGCGTACATCCGGTAGAGATCGGCGGCGAAAAGCGCGGCTTCCTCGCCGCCCGTCCCCGCCCGGATCTCGACGATGATATCCCGTTCCGCCTGCTCGTCGGCGGGGAGAAGAAGCTCCTCGAATTCGGCGCCCCAGGAGGCCGCGGCCGCCTCCAGGCGGGGGATTTCGGCCGAAACCATTTCCAGGAACTCGGGATCGTCGGCGCCTTCCTCCAGGATCGCCCGGCTGTCGGCCAGGTCCCGGCGGGCCTTGGCGTGCTCCCGTTCCGCTTCCAGGAGCTTTTCCAACCGGGAAAGCTCCCGGCCCAGGTCCCGGCAGGAATTCTGGTTGCGGACGACGGCGGGGTCGGAGAGCAGCTTTCGGACTTCCTCCAGGCGTTCCCGGGCCTCGCGGAGGCGGCGTTCGGCCGCGGCCAGGAAATCTCCCCCTTCTTCGGCGCGGGCTCGGCTGGCGTCAAGCGGCGTCATGGGGCGGATGCAAGGAATGACAGCGCCGGCGGCTGAGAGCGTCGGTCAGCGCAGCCCGTACTTTTTCTTGAATTTTTCGACCCGGCCTTCGGTATCGACGTAACGCTGTTTGCCGGTGAAAAACGGATGGCACTGCGAACATACCCCGACCTTGATGTTGGGCTTGGTCGAACGGGTATGGATGGTGTTGCCGCAGGCGCAGACGATCGTCGTTTCTTCGTATTCCGGGTGTATCCCTTTTTTCATCCCGTACCTCTCCCTGGTTCTCGTATCCATGCCGGGGCAGAAGTCTATCCCCCGGAGGCGTTTTTGCAAGAGTTTTCCGCCGCTCAGGTTTTGAGCGACATCAGGAATTCGGCGTTGGTCCCGGTTTTTTTCAGTTTCTCGATGAGAAGCTCCATGGCCTCGGTGGGGGTCTTCATTCCGCTCAAGGCCTTGCGCAGAATCCAGACCCGCTTGAGTTCGTCGGGGTGAAGGAGCAGTTCCTCCTTCCTCGTCCCCGACTTTTCGAGGTTGATGGCGGGGAAGATCCGGCGGTCCGAGAGGCGCCGGTCCAGGTTCAGCTCCATGTTCCCGGTGCCCTTGAACTCCTCGAAGATGACATCGTCCATCTTCGATCCGGTCTCGATCAGAGCCGTGGCCAGGATGGTGAGGCTCCCCCCGCCCTCGAGGTTGCGGGCGGCGCCGAAGAACTTCTTGGGCTTGGTCAGGGCGGTCGCTTCCAAACCGCCCGAAAGAACCTTGCCGCTGTGGGGTTGCAGCGTGTTGTAGGCCCGGGCGAGACGGGTGATGCTGTCCAGGAGGATCACCACGTCGTGGCCGTGTTCCACCAGCCGCTTGGCCTTGTCGATGACGATTTCAGCCACCCGGACATGCCGGTCCGGGGTTTCGTCGAAGGTGGAGCTGACCACCTCCGCCGCCTTGACGCTCCGTTCGAAGTCCGTCACTTCCTCCGGGCGCTCGTCGATGAGGAGAACGATCATCTTGACCTCGGGGTTGTTGGCCAGGATGGAGTTGGCGAGACTCTTGAGGAGCATGGTCTTCCCGGTCCGGGGAGCGGCCACGATCAAACCGCGCTGGCCCTTCCCCACGGGAGTGAGGATATCCATGACCCGCATGGAGATGTCGCTCCCGTCGCCCTCGAGGTTGAACCGTTCGTCCGGGTAGAGCGGGGTGAGGTTGTCGAAAGCGGTCTTGTTCTTGGATATTTCCGGCGCCTCGTAGTTGATCGCTTCCACCCGCAGGAGGGCGAAGTACCGCTCGCGCTCCCGGGGCTGACGGATCTGCCCGGAGACGGTATCGCCGTTGCGCAGATCGAACTTGCGGATCTGGGAGGGGGAAACGTAGATATCCTCGGAGCAGGCCATGTAGTTGTAGAGGGGAGAGCGCAGGAAGCCGTAACCGTCGGGGAGAATTTCCAGGACGCCTTCGCCGAACATCAAGCCGTTCTGCTCGGCCTGGGTTCGCAGGATTTCGAAGATCATCTGGGGCTTCTTCAGCCCCCGGGTGGTGATTCCGAACGTCCTGGCCATGGCCATCAGATCGGGCACCGTCATCTGCTGCAGTTGGACGATGTCCATCCCCCCGTCCTGGGGGTGGTCGGAATGCCGGGGACGGCCGCGGCGGGCGGAGCGGCGGGGGGCGGCGTCGGCGGGTTCGGATTCCCCCGGAGGCGGTGCCGGCTCGGAGCCGGGACGGGAACGGCCGCGGCGCGGGCGGCGGCCGGCCGGGCGGCCGCCGCCGCGGGAAGACCCGGACGGCGCCTCTTCGTTTCCGGGCTGGGGCTCTTCCGGATAGGCGCCGTCGTCCTCGGGCGCGAATTCCCCGGAATCGCCGTTGTCGTCGTCGATGGGGGGAACGGCCTCGTCGGCGGGCGCCTCGAACCGTTCCTCCCGCTCGGGTCTGATTTCCTCGTTCATCCTCAACCTCCTTGGGTTATCTCTCTGAAAATAGCTTGTACCTGCCGGACGGTTTCCTCGCGGGTCCCCCCGTTGTCGACCACGTACCGCGCCCGGGCGGCCTTGGCCGACGGGTCGAGCTGGTTCCGGCGCCGGGCCTCGATCTCGCGGAGACTCAACCCCCGGGAACTCCCGACTCGCTCGGCGGCGGCGGCGTCCGGGGCGGTCACCGCCACCACGCAATCGAAAAGGTCCTGCGCCCCGGCTTCGTAAAGCAGGGGAACCTCTCCCACCCTCACCTCCGGCCCCGACGCCAGCTCCCGTTCCATGATCGAGAGCACCCGGGGATGGAGGATGCGGTTGAGTTTTTCCAGTTCGCCCTCCCGTCCGAAGACCTTTTCGGCCAGGGCGCGCCGGTCGATCTCCCCCCCTTCACCGACGATGCCGGGGCCGAACTCCCTCGCCACCGCCGCGTATTCGGCGGTTCCCGGGCGCAGCAGCCGGCGGGCGACGGCATCGGCGTCGACCACCTTGGCCCCCAGGCTCCCGAAGATCGCGGCCACCGTGCTTTTGCCCACACCGAAACCGCCGGTTATGCCCACTCTGACCGCGCGTTCGCTCATCGGACTCAACCCTCGACCCGGTAGGCCGCCATCTCCCCCCATGTCGACCCCGTCTTGAAATCGACCAGGATCGGCACCCTCAGGGAGACCACCTTTTCCATGCAGTCCCGGATCACCCGGGCGGCGGCGACGGTTTCGCTCCGGGGGCATTCCAGGAGCAGTTCGTCGTGAATCTGCAGGAGCATTTTCCAGGCGGCGCCGTCGTCGCGGATGCGCCGGAAAAGTTCCACCATCGCCTTCTTGATGATGTCCGCGGCCGAACCCTGGATGGGAGCGTTCATCGCCGCCCGCTCGCCGAACGCCCGTTCCATCGGGCGCTGGCTCTTCAATTCGGGAAGGTAGCGGCGACGGTGGAAGATGGTGGAGACGTAGCCCGATCGGCAGGCCTCGGCGATGACCCGGTCGTAGTAGCTCTTGACTCCGGGGTAACGCTCGAAATAGGCGCGGATGAAGTCCTCGGCCTCCCCGCGGGATATGCCCAGCTCCCGCGAGAGCCGGGAAGCGCCCATGCCGTAGATAATGCCGAAATTCACGGTCTTGGCCCGGCGGCGTTCGTCGGGGCTGACCCGGCCGATGGGAACTCCGAAGATGAGGGAAGCGGTGAAGGCGTGAATATCCAACCCCTGTTCGAAGGCCTCGATCATTCTGGATTCGTCGGAGAGGTGGGCGAGGAGGCGAAGTTCGATCTGGGAATAGTCGGCGGCAACCAAGGTCCAGTCCGCCGCCCGGGCACGGAAAGCTTCGCGGATCCGGCGGCCCTCCTCGCTGCGCACCGGGATATTCTGCAGGTTGGGGTTGGAGCTGGAAATCCTGCCCGTGGCCGTGACCGCCTGGTGAAAGGTGGTGTGCACCCGGCCGTCGGCGGCGATCAGCGCGGGGAGAGCGTCGACGTAGGTCGATTTCAACTTGAAGTATTGGCGGTATTCCAGGAGCAGGCGCGGCAGTTCGTGATCTTCCGCCAGCTTTTCCAGAACCCCGACGTCGGTGGAATAGCCGGTTTTGGTTTTCTTGGCGGGCGCCAGCCCCAGCTTATCGAAAAGAACGCGCCGAAGCTGGACGGGACTGTTGAGGTTGAAGGTCTCCCCGGCCAGGTCGTACATGCGGGCGGAGAGTTCGTCGAGCTTCTCGCCGAATTCTACCGAGAGCAGTTTCAAGCGGGCCCGGTCGACGGCGACCCCGGTATCCTCCATGGCGGCCAGAACCCGGCTCACCGGCAGCTCCAGGTCGAGGAGCAGGCTCAGGAGCTTCTTCTCCTCCAGTTCCGGCAAGAGTTCCGCCCGCAGGCGCTCCACGGCCCGCGCCTGGCGGCCGAGAAAGCCGGAGGAGCCCGGATCCCCCGAGTCCAGTTTCCAGTCGAGATATTCCCAGCACAGGGTCTCCAGCGAATGCTCGGGCCGGGCGGGGCGCAGGAGGTAGGAAGCGAGCAGGGTATCGAACTGGAGCGGCCCCGGTGCGATCCCCTCGCTTTCCAGGAGATGGACCGCGGCCTTGCCGTCGTGCACGGACCGGCGCAAGCCGGGCGCGGTGAAGAGCGGGGCCAGCGCTTCCAGCTTCCGGGAGCGGAAGGCGTCGGCGTTCAATTCCACCACCGCGACCCGGTCGCCGGCGGCGAAAGCCAGCGCCGAGACCCCGCCTTCGGGCCGGGCGCGGCAGGAAAACGAAAACGTACCTCCCTCGGCCAGCTCAGCGGCCAAAGCGGCGACAGCCCGGGGCGACTCGACTTCTTCCCAGACGCATTCCTCGGCCGCGCCCGTATCCAGCTTGCGGGCCAGCCCCTTGAGTTCCAGGCGCCGGTAGAGCGGCCCCAGTACTTCGGGGTCGGGCTCTTTCCGGACCAGATCGCCGATCTCCACGGAGAGGGGGACGTCGTCCTTCAGTCCTACCAGAACCCGGGCGCGGCGCGCCTGGTCGGCGTACCGCAGCAGGTTTTCCCGGAGAACGTTCCCGGAAACCTCTTCGGCATGGGCCAGAACTCCTTCCAGGTCCCCGTACTCCTCGAGCAGGGCCGCCGCCGTCTTCTTCCCCACCTTGGGAATCCCGGGAATATTGTCGGAGGCATCCCCGGTCAAAGCCAGGAAGTCGGCCAGGCGCTCGGGGCGGACGCCGTAACGTTCCCGTACTCCCTCGGGGTCGTAGGGTTCCTCTTCCCGATGAGGCGAGGCCACGCACACCCCCTCCCCCACCAGCTGCAGCAGATCCTTATCCGCGGAAAGAACGACCGTCTCCAGCCCCGATTCGCGGGCCCGGCGAACCAGGGTGGCGATGATGTCGTCGGCCTCGTACCCCGCGACCTCGAGCCAGGGAATCCTCAAACCCCGCACCACGTCTTTGATCAGGGGAATCTGTTCCCGCAGCTCCGGCGGCATGGGCTTGCGGGTAGCCTTGTATTCGGGGTACGCCCGGTGACGGAAGTTTTTCCCCCCGGCGTCTCCGGCGATGGCCAGGTAGTCGGGGCGGTGGTCCTCAAGGCCCTTGGCCAGCATGCTCGCGAACCCCTGGACGGCGTTGGTCGGGATCCCGGTGGAGGTGGAGAGCGGGGGAATGGCGTGGAAAGCCCGGTAGGCCTGGGAAAGGGCGTCGACTATCAGCAGTTTCTTCATCTTGTGCGCGGGATACGACGGTTGGAGGCCGCGGCGCGGGAAGGCGCCGAAGGCCGCTGCGCTGTTGGAAGCCTCGTCTTCCTGATGGAAAATCCTACGGGGAATACGCACGCGGGCGCCCTCCCCGGCATCGGGTCGGACCGCCCTTACGCTGGGGGCACGTTACCAGCCGGACTCCGAGGCGTCAACAGCAAATTGGAAACGGCTACACCTGCCCGAGAACGGCGTAGGCGATGTTGGTGGCCCCGGAGTTGACCCGGCGCAGACCGGCCAGCAGCCCCATGTGCAGCGTACTGGTCTCCACCGATTCGCTCATGCCCTTGCGCAGCCGCTCGAAATGCTCCTTGGTGTATTCTTTCTCCATCCTGACCATGGCCGGCTTGGTCTGGGCGATCTGCTCGGCCAACGCCCGGTCGTTCTCCTTGAAGGCGGCGGTCGCCTCTCTCAGGTTATGAGCCACTTTGCCGGCGTATTCCTGGAGCTGTTCCCAGCCTTCGGGCGAGAAGAAAAGGTTGCGGGCGATGAAGGTGTGGGCCAGGGGTAAGATGTCCTGGCTGATCACCCGGCCCAGCTGCAGATACTCGTTGGAGATGTTGATGAGCATGACGGCGGTCTGGTTGACGTCGGGCCCGAGTTGTTCCCCGCCGATCTCCGCCAGGTAGGGGCGGATCGCCGATTCCAGGATTTCGATCTTCTGGAAATCGGCGCAGAGCCCGTCGACGAAATTCTGGTCCTTGCGCCGGAAGGCTTCGATGACGTTGTCGGACATGTTGACGGCGATATCGGCCAGGCGCTCGATCTCTTTCTTGGTCTGGGCCAGGGCCAGGGCGGGGGTCCGGGTGAGGTCGGAAGCCAGGTAGAGCGGGCCGAACACCGCTTCCTTCTCCTTGCGGTCGGGGAGGATCTTCATGATCAGGATCCCGAAAAATTGGGTGAAGGGCAGAAAGAGCAGGGCCATGGCCACGTTGAAGATGGTGTGGGCATTGGCGATCTGGCGGTTGATGGAACCGCCGATGGAGGCGACGGCGGAAGCCAGGGGGGTGAGGAGAAACATGAAGATGATAACCCCGCAGATCTTGAACATGGTGTGGGCCAGGGCCACCCGCTTGGCGTTGCGTGAAGTTCCGAACGAAGCCAGGACGGCGGTGGCGCAGGTGCCGATGTTGGCCCCGAAGATGATCGGGATCGCCTGCTGGATTGTCAGCAGCGGCTCGGGGCCGTTCGGCCCCGGAACCACCTGCATCGCCAGACCGATGGCGATGGCGATGGTGGCGGCGCTGGATTGAATGATCGCGGTCAGGATCGTCGAGGCCAGAAGCCCCGTGAGGGGGCTGGCGGTGGACTTGGCCAGAATCTCGGTGAAGGGAGCGTAGTGGGAAAGCGGCTTCATCGACCCGCCCATGACCTTGAGCCCGTAGAAAAGCAACCCGAACCCGATCAGAACGCGTCCCAGGTAATTGAGCCCTTCCTTCTTGGTGAAGAAGATAAGGACGAAACCGACGAAGACGAAAGCCAGCGCGAACTGGCCGACGTCGAAGGCGATCAACTGCACCGTCAGGGTGGTGCCGATATCCGCCCCGAGGATGACGCCGATGGTCTGGGTCAGGGTCATCAGCCCCGAATTGACGAAACCGACCAGCAGAACCGTGCAGGCCGAGGAACTTTGGAGAACGAAGGTAATGATGATTCCCGAGATCAAGGCAACCACCCGGTTGCGGGTGAAGAACCCGAGGATGGCCCTCATCCGGTCGCCGGCCCAAGTCTGGAGGGAGTCTCCCATCAGGTTCATCCCGAAGATGAACATTCCCAGCCCCCCGAGAAGCGTGATGACGAGAATCATCAGACGTCCCGATTCGATGACGAAGAGCGCGGGTTTGCCGCTCAAACCCTCGACCGAAGCCGTGACCTCGTAGCTGCCGGCCTTGCTTCCCAACCGGTAGCGGATGGAGGCGACCCCGTCGGCGGAGGTGGTCACTCCGATTTCGCGGATTCCCTCGGGAGGGACGGGGCCTTCGGGGAGAAAGGTGCTGGGCTCGGTCTGTTCCTTCTTGAGCTTGCTGGGCTTGGCCGGGTCCTGGGTGATCCAGAACGTCACCGTCTCTCCGGCCAGGGGGCGGCCGTCCCGGGTGACCTCCGCTTCCAGCAAGACCTCCTCCCCCACCATTTCGAAAATCCCGGTTCCCCGGCGGACCTCGATGCGGGGACCGCCGGCGCCGGGATCGGCCCGGACGCCCGAAACCGCCCACAGTGAAAAGAAAACCATCAGCGCGAAACCACCGCGGCGACTCATAGCACCCTCCCTGGTCCGGTTGAACTGCCAGGTTTTAATTTTAACATTCCCCCGCGGGGGTGTTAATCAAAAAGGAAGCATCGGCTCCGGGGGACCCCGGTCAATAGAGCGTCGAACCCCACTTCAAACCGGGATCGGCGTCGCTTTCCATATCGTCGGCGAGCCCGGCATTCAGGCGCAGGCAGGCCAGGCCGGCCACCATGGCGGCGTTGTCCCCGCAGAGACTCGGCGGCGCCAGGCAGAGCCGGTAGCGGCCGGGCGGGAACTCCTCCTCCAACCGGCGGCGCAGCAAGGCGTTGACCGCCACCCCTCCCCCCACCACGATCGTGCGGGCGCGGGCGAACTCCGCCGCCGCCGCCAGCTTGGCCGCGAGGACGTCGACCACCGCCGCCTGGAACCCCGCGGCCACGTCGTCGACGGGGATTTCCCCGCCCTTGGAGCGGATCTCCGCGACCAGGTTCCGGACCGCGGTTTTCAAGCCGCTGAAACTGAAATCGAAATCGCCGCTGGAGATCATGCCCCGGGGAAACCTGAACCGGTTTTCGTCGCCGCGCGCGGCGGCGCGTTGAACGGCCGGCCCTCCGGGATACTCCAGACCCAGGAGGGCGGCGACTTTGTCGAACGCTTCCCCGGCGGCGTCGTCCCTGGTCGCTCCCAGCAGGGACGCCTCCGTCCAGGACTTCGCCAGGACCAGCGCGGTATGGCCTCCCGAAACCACGAAACCGACCAAGGGGAACTCGAATACGGCCCCGGCCAGGCAGGGAGCGTAGAGGTGGGCCTTAAGATGGTCGACTCCGACCAGGGGGAGGCCGCGGGCATAGGCGAAACCCTTGGCCGCGGCCGTCCCCACGAGCAGCGCCCCGATCAATCCGGGCCCGCGGGTGAAGGCGACCGCTTCGGCCCGATCGGCCGAGACCCCGGTCGCCGCCTCCAGTTCGTCGAGCAGCGGAAAGAGGTTTTCCAGGTGGGCGCGCGCGGCCAGCTCCGGGACCACGCCGCCGTAGAGACGGTGAATATCCGCCTGGGACGAAACCTCGTTTCCCAGGATCCGGACGCCGTCCTCGACCAGAGCGACGGAGGTTTCGTCGCAGCTGCTTTCGATTCCCAGAATCAGCATGGGGAACCGGGCTCCCCCCCCGGCCGCCGCGACGTCCCCTCCCCCTCTTTTCCGCGCGGTGCCGACATCATTCGACCAGGTCCGATACCGGGACCACCTGTATGCCCCGTTCGGCCACGTCCTTCAGCCGGTCGTGGAGAAAGGCCAGGGTCAGGTGCCGATAGTGCCCGATGACCACCGCCGTCCCCCGCCGAAGGGCCAGGTCCTGGGCGGCCTGGAAACGTTCCGCGATGGCTTCTTCGGTGTCGACGTGGTCCAGAAATACGTCGCGGCGGCCGAGCTTTACCCCGGTTCCCTCGGCGGCGGAGACGGTGGCGGTCCCGGAAATGGTGAGACTGTCGACGAAGAACAGCCCCCGGCTCCGAAGGTTCTCCAGCAGACGTTTCATGGCCGGTTCGTCGACGGTAAAGGAAGAACCCATGTGGTTATTGCACCCCACCGCATGCGGCAGCGCGGCCAGGTTTTCCCCCAATACTTTTCCTATTTCTTCCTCCCCGGTGTCGATGCGTATCCCGCCGGGCCCGATCTCCAGGTCCGGGTTCGCCGCCTCCATGGGGAAATGAAGAATGACCTCGTACCCGTTGGCGGCGGCCAGCTCGTCCCACCGGGCGCTGTAGGGAAGCCGGGGGAGGACGGCCAGGGTCAGGGGCAGGTCGAGGTCGAGAAGCAGATCGCGGCCGGCGAGGGAATAGCCGATATCGTCGACGATCACCGCCAGGCGCCCCCTCACTTCCTGGAAAACGTCGAAGCGGTAGACGAGGTCGGAAGCGACGGGGACTTCAAGGAGGAGCAACGTTCCCGCGGGGACGTCCTCCCCGGAGAAAACGCTGAACCCGCCGCGCCCGGCGGCGGCGAGCTCCGCAGCCAGGCGGGGGAGCAGGCGGGGGGCGTAGGCCAGGGAAGAGACTTCCAGCGTCTGTTCGATCAGGATCGGGGAGGGGTCCCCGGAGCCGGCTTGAAAAAAACGCGGCCCCCATTCCTCCCGGGGAGCGCAGAAGCCCTTCAATGCCTCCGCCACCGCCCGGTCGATGCCGTCCAACTCCCGCGAGTACCGTTCCGCCGTCTCCTGGGCCGTGGGCGGGGCCGAGCAGCCGGCGGCGAGCGCCAGGCACCAGGCCGCCGCCCGGGCCCAACGCCGCTTACTCGCTTTCACCCGCGGCGAACTGCTTCTCGAGGATCAACGCCTGCATGATATCCACGGCGGCCCGCATCTGGGGATCGAGCTCTTCGCGGTCGAGTGCCCTCTCCCCGGAAGCGGCCTCGCCCTCCTCACCCCCTTCCCCGGGAACCGGGGTGGGCGACGGCGCCGGCTCCGCCCCGGGGAGACGGCCCATGAGCCGTTCGACCACCATCTCCATCACCCGCTGCTCCTCGACCGAGCTTTCCTCCTGGAATACTTTCTGCAGGGCCTGGCGGAGGATTTTCTCCTCGGGGCTGGCGTTCTCGGCGTCCGCCCCGCTGTAGTCGAGCATGCCGCTGTATTTCTTCATCAGGAACTTTTTCTGTTCCTCGGGGGTCATGGGGACCACGATGTCGGGCTCGATCCCTTTCTCGTGGATTATCCTTCCCGAGGCCGTGTAGTAGTGCCCGGTGGTGAGCCTGACCCCGGACTGGTCGGGCATGGGCAGAACGGTCTGGACCGACCCTTTCCCGAACGAGGTCGTTCCCACCAGCAGGGCGCGGTCGTTGTCCCGCAGAGCCCCGGCCACGATCTCGGATCCGCTGGCGCTGCCCTCGTTGATGAGAACGACCATGGGAATCCCGGTGAACTCGCCGTCCTCGGTCGACTTCACTTCCATCTCCACCTGGTCGCCCCGGCCCAGGGTTTTGACCACCACCCGGTCCTCGGGGAGGAAGAACTCGGCGACGTCGATGGCCGAGGAGAGCAGTCCCCCGGGGTTGTAGCGCAGGTCGAGAATCAACCCCTTCATGCCCCCGTCGCGGAGCCGATCCAGGGCCGCCTCCACTTCCTCGGGGGTTTTCTGGAGGAATTGGGCCAGGCGCAGGTACCCGATCCCCCCGTCCATGACCCTGGCCTCCTTGACGCTTTCGATCTGGATCACCGCCCGGGTGATCGTGAAATCCAGGAGCTCCCTCTCTCCCGCCCGCATTACCGTAATGGTGACGTCGGTTCCGGGTTTGCCCCGCATCAGATGCACGGCTTCGGTCAGCGTCAACTCGTCGGTCAGATCGCCGTCGATCTTCACGATCCGGTCCCCGGGATGAATGCCGGCCCGGCTGGCGGGGGTGTCCTCGATGGGGGTGATCACGGTGAGGATGCCGTTGCGCATGGTGATCTCGATGCCCAGCCCCCCGAACTCCCCCTTGGTCTCGACCTGCATCTCCCCGTAGGATTCCGGCTCCATGAAGCTGCTGTAGGGGTCGAGGGCGCCGAGCATGCCCTGGAGGGCCCCGTAGATCAGCTCCTGGTTGCTCACTTCCTCCACGTAGTTGTTCCTGACCAGTTCGAGGATGCTGGTGAAGAGTTCGAGGTTGCGGTAGATGTTGTCCGAGTCCGAAGCCCAGGAAGCGAGCGGTTCCTCCGCCCGGACCGACCCGGACGCCAGGAGCATGGCGACCGCCAGCGCCAGGTAAAGGCCCGTTCTCACGATATTTCTCCTTCCATGTTTTTCGCGGTCAACGGTGGGAACGAAAATAGTCGATGGTGATCTTCAGCCCTTCCTCCAGGGGAACGGCGGGTTGCCAGCCCAGAATGCTCTCGGCCCGGTCGATGTTGGGCTGGCGGATCTTGGGATCGTCGACCGGCAGGGGTTTGCGGGCTATCCGGCTGGAACTGCCCGTCAGCTTCAGGACCAGGCGGGCGAATTCCAGCACCGTCATCTCCCGGGGGTTGCCGATGTTGACCGGGTCGTGTTCGGCGGAAAGCGACAGGCGGTAGATGCCTTCGAGCAGATCGGCGACGTAGCAGAAACTCCGGGTCTGCGAACCGTCCCCGAAAACGGTGAGGGGTTCGCCGTCCAGGGCCTGGCAGATGAAGGCGGGAACGACGCGGCCGTCGCGCGCCCGCATCCGGGGACCGTAGGTGTTGAAGATCCTGACGATCTTGGTGTCGACGCCGTGGAAACGGTGGTAGGCCATGGTCAGGGCCTCGGCGAAACGCTTGGCCTCGTCGTAGACGCCCCGGGGCCCGATGGGGTTGACGTTTCCCCAGTAATCCTCGGTCTGGGGATGGATGAGGGGGTCGCCGTAAACCTCGGAAGTGGAAGCCAGCAGGAAGACGGATTTTTTGGCCTTGGCCAAACCCAGCGCCTTATGCGTCCCCAGGGAGCCGACTTTCAGGGTCTGGATGGGAAACTCCAGGTAATCGATGGGGCTGGCGGGGGAGGCGAAGTGGAAGATGTAGTCGAGGGGGCCCTCCAGGTAAAGATACTCGGTCACGTCCTGCTTGATGAACTTGAAGTCCGGGTTCCCGGCCAGGTGCTCGATGTTGCGGATCGAGCCCGTGATCAGGTTGTCCATGCAGACCACCCGCAACCCCTTCTCCAGGAGAAGGTCGCACAAGTGCGAGCCCAAAAAACCGGCTCCGCCGGTGACCAAAGCCCGTTTTTGCGTGCTCATCGCCGTATCACCCTTCCTTCGGTCCGAAGCCGAACCCGTTGTTCCCGGAAATAAAAAGTATACTCCAAACGGGGTTCGAGCCAACCAAGATTATCCCGCCTCCACGGCAAAAAGCCCGGGGCCGGAAAATCCGGCCCCGGGCCGACGAGAGCGGGCGAAAGCGCTTAGAGGCGGCCGCCCATGAGCAGGGACATGATCGCCTTGTGCGCGTGCAGGCGGTTTTCGGCCTCGTCGATGATGACCGACTGGGGACCGTCGATGACGTCGTCCATCACTTCCTGGCCGCGGTCGGCGGGAAGGCAGTGCATATAGACGCCGTTCTTGTCGATCAGGTCCATCTGCTTGCGGGTCGTGCACCAGCCGGTGTTGGCGGCGTTGACTTCTTCGGCCTTTTCCAGGTCGTTTTCCTGGACGATCTCGCCCTTGTCGTTGGTGTACTTGAAGCAGTACGTCGATCCCCACGATTTGGGATAAACGACGTGCGCCCCCTCGAACCCTTTGTCGAAGTCGTTGACGATCTTGAACGATCCGTTGGTCTCGTCCGAGAACCGCTCCGTGGCCGCGATCACTTCGGGGTCGAGCTCGAAACCCTTGGGGTGGGCGAGGGTGACGTTGGCTCCCATTTTGGCGAAGGCCAGGATCACCGACTGCGGGACGGCGCGGGGCTTTTCGATCGAGCCCGAGTAGGCCCAGGACATGGTCACGTTCAGACCCTTGAAGGATCCGAATTTCTCCTTGGCGGTGATCAGGTCGGCCAGAGCCTGGCAGGGGTGGTACTTGTCGCACTCCATGTTGATGATCGGGATCTGGGCGAACTGGGCGAACTCCTTCATGGTGGCGTTGGCGAAGCCGTAGATCCAATAGGCGGGAGGACCGTACATCCGGATGGCGATGGCGTCGCCGACCCGGTCGAGCATGCGGGCGACGTCGGCCACGCGTTCGGTCTTGTAGGGGATATCGTATCCGGCGCGGGCCGGGGTGTAGGTCTTGCCCGGTTCCAGCTCGATGTAGTGGCCGCCCAACTGCTGAATTCCGGCGGCGAAGGTGGAGCGGGTCCGAAGGGACTGGTTGAAGAACATGCTGAATAGCGTCTGCCCCTTGAGCATGTCCGACTGGTCCTGGCGCAGAGCGAAGCCGCGCTTGAGGTCGAGCGCGACGTCGATCAGGGTCTCCCAATCCTCTTTGCTGAAGTCGAGTTCCGCGTCGATCCAGTCGCGGCCCAGGAACTTGTTGGTGTTCATGGTTCCTCCTCGGTCTTTCGCGCGCACTGCGCGCCCGTTATATGAATGCCGGCGCCGGGGCGCGTTGGGCGTCCGGGCGTCATGGGCCCTTTTCCCCGGCGAACCGGGAAAAAATAAAAGCCAAGGTTAGTCCAGGGCCCCGGGCGAGTCAACCTCAAAGCAAGGCGCCCCGGGATAAAATCCCGGGGCGCCCGCGAGGTCGGATTCGGCGGCGGAGACTAGAATTTGCCCATGATCTCCCAACGGGCGAAGAACCCGTCGTCGTCCCCGGAGTAGAAATTGCCGGGGATGAAGTATTCGCCGAGAACGTGGGCGCTGAGCCAGTCGTTGAAGACGTAGGAAACCTTGACCTGAGGGTTCTGGCCTCTTTCCTTCCCGTCTCCGAACACGGGCCCGTCCACTTCTTCGTTGGCGCGCAGATACTGGTAGGCCAGCATGACCTTAAGCTTCTGGACCGGTTCCAGGTCCAGGATCGCCTGGTAGATCTGCATGTTGCTCCAGTAGGCGATGTCCTTTTCCGGCAGGAGCGAATAGACGTAGAGTTCGCTCCATTTCGGCCAGCGCGCCAGGATGGGATCCCAGCCTTCGTGGTTGCTGGTGTCGGGGTCGTCCCCGGAGAGATAGACCGCTCCCAGGGTCAGCGAGGCCGGCACGTCGGGGATGTCGTAGGTGACGTGGGCGTAGCCGCCGTAGGCCTGCTGGGGATCCTGGCCGTAGCTGCCCAGCTGGCCGGTGGCCTCCGCCCCGTACTTGAACCCTTCGGCCAGGGGACCGGAGAAGCGCGCCCCGAAGACGCTGATCTGGTTCTGGGGGAAGATGTCGGGGGAGACGTCGCTGACCTGCCCGTACTTGAAGAGGTAATAGGCCTCGATCTTCTGGTTGACGAGCAGGGCCTCGTCGGTGATGTAAACCCCGAAAAGCCCGATCTCCTGGCTGTCCAGGCGCCCGGGGGGGTCGACCGGCGCCAGGGGATCTTCGTTCTTGTTGATGGCGAACCACTGTTTCCCGGTGTTGTAGAAGGCCAGCAGGTCGACGTCGGTTCCTTCCCTCACGCCGATCCGGAGTTTTCCCCCGTCGCTGAAGATGGTCCGGGACCCGTCCAGGGTGGTGCCGTCGAGGATGAGGAACCCTTCCCCGTAGACGAGGTCCTGCCGCCCGACGGTCAGGCTCAGGTTCAGGTCGGGAGCGGTCAAGGCCAGGTAGGCGTTGTCGAGAATGATCTCGTCCCGGAGCGGGTGCACGGTGTTCGAGGGCTTGATGTACCCCCGCCATTCGTTGGTGAAG
>Ga0116162_10000495_pt1 | contig 28233 bp, 27 predicted proteins | sample AD_UKC105_MetaG_FD_89875 | JGI IMG/M metagenome (GOLD analysis project Ga0116162, IMG submission 89875) | Active sludge microbial communities of municipal wastewater-treating anaerobic digesters from Hong Kong - AD_UKC105_MetaG | ecosystem: Engineered > Bioreactor > Anaerobic > Digestate...
GAGCAGCGAACCGTTTTCTATGATCCGGAACAGTTTGTTTTTTGCAACAAGCGGCAGGATGACTGCGCGGGCTGCGAGGTTTATAACCGGGCCTTCCTCCAGCACGCCGGTAAAGCGCCCGGTTTCGTCGCGATATGCGGTTCCGCCTTCCGGTACAATGAATCCGTCCGTAATTCCGGAGAGCTCCAGCGCCTTGCTGTTCAGGCTCATCAGGTGGAAGCTCTGGTGTATGACAACGACCGGTTTTTCCATCGAAACCATATCAAGTTCGTCACGTGTTGGAAAACGGTATTCTTCTATTTTTGTATCGTCAAATCCGTGCCCAATGACGGCCCATAAATGCTTTTTTTCGTTGTGCTCCCGCAGGAGGCGGACGACATCCGTGATGCTTGCGACATCACCCGCCGGTGCGGAATGCAATCCGACAAACAGGGCGTCCGCGATCGCCTGAAACGTAAAATGGCTGTGTGAATCGATCAGCCCCGGCAGAACGGTTTTGCCACCAAGATCAATCCGTTGACGGATACGGAAACGACGCTCCAACTCGCTTTGTGAGCCGATTGCCTGAATTTTACCATGCGAAACAACAAACGCTTCCGCAACTTCCGGCAAATCGCCGGTCATAGGATAGACTTGCGCGTTGCAATACAATACGTTTCCGTAATTACTCAGCACTTTTCTTTCCCCACAATCCAAATACTTTCAACAGGACAAGGAATACCGGTATACTGGCGGTGAGGATACCGATCCAAAGCCAGAAATTCGTAATCGGAATTGCGATTTGCGAAAGGATGACCAGAATACCGACAAACAAGTTGAGGATATTCCACCATACCATCTCTCCGGCAACGGGTGTTTTAAACTGCGGGTCGACGATGCGCAGCAATATAAGCCCCGTCGCGGCGGTGCCGGTTACGATGCCGAATTCCGCCAGAAACCGCTCGTTGGCACATGCACCGCTGCGCCGCGCGAAATACCGAACAAGGAAGAACGTGACAACGAAGACGACGGCAATATTAATCAGCATAGGCACAAGGCCGGTGAAAACAAGCTTTATATTGATCGCGAGCATCGCAGAGACCGTCAGCGTATCAACCAGAAACCCGGTGATGCTGCCCTGCACGCCGGGATCGATGACATATGTAAACTTTGTCTTTTTGAGGATTGCCTTAATAAGGAATGCGAACAGGATTCCCCAAACGAACATGTTGCCGAAGACTAACGTCTGACTGGACGCTCCTTTCAGAACGAACCGCGTGATTCCCTCGGCGAATCCGTATGCGAGCAGATAGGTGACGCCGATGAGTGAAGCGTGCAGTGTCAGCGTGTCCAAGTTTGCGTGGTGTGCGGTCTGGTTTCCGAACACCGGCTTTTCCTCATCCCTGATCAGCCCCAGACCAAGAGCGTTTGTTTCTTGCTGCGTTGCCGGTGTTTCACCGGACAGCATACGCTGTTTGAGCAGTCGCTTAGCGAAAGGCACGCCGAAGACAAACGCAAACACATATCCCGAGGCCGCATAAAACAATCCGTATTGCGCCGCGTTTTCAACGCCAAACCCTTCCCAGATCGTGCCGATGGCGACAGCCTGCCCCGGTCCCTGGGCAAAGCCGTGCGTAATCATGCCGCCAAGCGCCGGCAAAAGGTCTGCTCCGGTAAAAAAGTCGTATCCCAGAAACACCGCCGAACCAATCAACGCCTGCACGCTAATCATCATCCCAAATATGAGTGCAAGCCACAAACCACCCTTAAAAACGCCTTTCTTGTCGCGTTTCGGGGCGTTGATGCTCATGAACGTGATAGAAATAAAACTGAGCGTAAACAGATGGAACGTAATCCGTTCATAGATCGCATAATCGAGCTGCAGAAGCCCCGAGTTCATCAGCGCGAAGCCAAGCAGCCCCGCGAGAATCGGCGCCGGAATCATTTTTTTTTGAATGAGAGGCGTCTTTCGTAATAAAACACCGACGAAAATTAACGAAAAAAGTACTGCGGGGATAGCGAATTCCTGAATCATTGTATTCTCCGTTTTCGTTTGGTTGTCGGCATGCCCAACATGGGAATGTATCTATCTGCGCTGGTGTCTGAAGCAGACCGATTGAATCTTCTGAAACCAGGCCCCGCTTTTTCGTTCTCCGACAAGGGACCGCCGGGCCTTCTGCAGGAGCAGATATACGTACCTGTGCTTGTTTCGCTGCTGTGCTTTTCTGGGAAGCCGCCATTCCATTCCGGTGTGCATGGCGTCGTCACAGGGACCGCACAATCCACAGGGGTTCCCGTTTTTATCCGGGTTATGGCAGAACCATGACAGCTTCATAATATCAAGCCATCCGTTTTCTCCGGCGATGCGTTCCTCGTCTTTTTTGCTGAGCTGAATGGTGGGCAATAGCAAGTTTTCAAAAACGATTGCCGCCGCGCGGCTTTCTCCTTTTGGAAGAACCTGATACCTTTCAGTAAAAATGTCGTCGGCGGTCGGCGAGAGCATCCCTTCCATACGGATTGCATCTTCTACCTTCCCGTGGTACTGGTGTACAACACAGGTTTCCAGCTTGACGCCAAGTTTTTTTGCAAGCAGAGCGAACCATTCATATTGGGTGCCGATGCTGTATTTTTCTTTTAAATACCGAAACGCGGCGCTTATTTTTTCATCGGCGCAATTCTGGAGAATCCACTCGACGGTATAAAACTTTATCGGCAGGATTGTGGCTTTGAAGTTATATTCCTCGCCGGTTGATACAATATCAACAACCCGATGCATTGCAGCCTTTTCATATTCTCTGCTTTTGCGGGCCTTGTCAATTACGTAGATGGGCTGAATACAAATCTCCTTCGACGCCAGTTGCAAAAAACGGAACGTACCATCCCATCCGCCTGACCATAATAATGTTACCGTGACCATACTCTTCCTCTCGGACTTAGAATAGTTTCACCGAAATGTCGGCTGAGCTGCTTTCCCGCACACATATAAGCGTGCCCCTATGGGAATATTATGATAAAGCCATATATCTTGAAAAGATCTTGATTGCTTTACGGAAAACTTGCGAAACCGCCAGCCAGTCAATACGCGATGATCTAAAAGCTCAATTGTATATATTATACTTTTTTCAGCTGTTGCAGACAAGAAAACAAACGGAACAAATGCAGATTTACATACTACAGCAGCCGGCATTAATAAAATAGATTATGCAAATATGTTCCCGCGTGTTTTTTCAGAAAGGGGATGGGGATAGTTTAATTACTCCACGGGGTGTCAAATGGAACCGGGGGATTTGCGCACAAACCGCCAAAACTCAAAGATGCCGGAAAGCCATGAAAAAGGAGGGTTTTCACATGGGTTAAGTGCTCGCGGACGGTATCATTTCGTGAATACATGTCCGGCCAAATCCTCGCGTAGTAATACAATGTGCGATTGCCTGAGGGGATGGGGCACGGAATATGACATGTGTCTGCAGTTTATATGTCTAAGGTTAACCGAACGTTTTCTGCTCGCTTTCGATCAAGGTTTCGCCTCCTCCAAAATGCGTACCCGCAGAATGACACTGTTTATCTTTTCTTTGCAGATTGTGCGGTAATCCATAGTTTGCTTTTACTAGGCGTGCACGTTCTTTTGCCGCGGCACCTGCAGGATCGTTTTCACACCGTATGCTGGCTACAAATCACTGTATGGTTGACAGTTCGATTCTTCAAACAGTATAATCCAGATAAAGCTAGTACATTTGTTTAGTTCGGATAATGTTCAAAAAAGGCACATGCCGCATGTCAACATCAGAAAGGATTTCCCGGATGCTGAACTCCGATTATTCGCGCCAGCGGATTCTTGACGCCGCTTACGACCTCTTTGGCCGAATTGGATATGCTGCGACGACGGTTCGTATGATCGCCCAGCAAGCCGACGTTTCCCTCTCCGCAATCCCATATCATTTTGAAAGCAAGGGTAACCTTTATCAAAACGTAATATCGATCGCCTCCGAAGAATTTGCCGACTATTTCTCCGGTTTAACGCGAGAAATTACAGACTTTCTTTCGCGGCCTACGCTGGACGCAGCCACCGCGCGCACGTTGCTGTTCCGTTTGAATGATAAGCACATCGACTATGTGTTCGACCCGAAAAACGAGCGCCAAATGCGATTGTTTTTCCAGATCCGCACGTTTGCCAAATCAGCAGAAGATCTGGGCGACTTGCTGAATCTAACGACGACGCATCTGTTTAGAAGTCTGATTTGCATCATAAAACCGGAACTTGATGATCAGACCGCTACCATATTGACTTACTCCATCATCGGCGAGCAGCTGTTCTTCTTTTATCACCGGCCAAGCGTTTTATTGCAGCTTGATCTGAAAGAGTTCGACAGCTTGAGCATAGAACAAATCCGGCGGATCTTAGACCATAAGCTGGACGTTATCATTACTACCGACGATTTTTAAAAACTTTTCAGATTGTTTCCCACGCAGAGCGCCGCAGACCGGCGCTTTTTTTGTATGCTCTTTTCCATCATATTTTCATTTCCGACATTTTTTCTTCTTTCTATTGACACAATAGTACAAACGTACTATTCTAATACCATTGTACTGCGAACATCGTCTTGGAGGAACGTCGAATGCATAATCGACTGAAAAATAGCATCTTTTGCCTGTTTGCTTTGTGTGGACTGGCGATTGGCATTTTTCAGCCGTTCTCTCCTGCGCTCACAGCGACCGGCCATTGGGTCATTATGGCCGTCGTTATTACAATGGGATTATGGATTCTGGAACCCTTTGGGATTCCGATCGGAATCAGCGGCTGTTTTTTCCTTGGTTTCCTGCTGGTTATCGGCCTGCCAGCAAAAACGGTGTTCTCCGGCTTCACGCAGACTGCGGTCTGGACGTTGATTCCTGCGCTGTTCTTCGGGTTTGCTTTGAAAAAGACGGGGCTTGGTACGCGCATCGCTTACATCGTGTTGAAGAGCGTGCGCATCACCTACCCGTCTCTTTTGATGCTTTGGGCTGTAATTGGCGTTATCCTGTCACTGCTTACCCCGTCCATAACCGTCCGCGTCGTCATCATAACACCGCTTGTTTTGGACTGCGCCGATCTGTGCATGCTCAGGCAAGGGACGCGCGGTCGTTCGCTGGTGCTGCTGTCTGCCTGGGCGATGGCGGTCATTCCGGGTATCGGCTGGAAAACCGGTTCTCTTATGGGACCCATTTTGAGCGGAATCTTTGCTTCCGTCCCCGGCATTCCGGAAGTTACGTTCAACGATTGGTTTCGCGTTGCGTTCCTTCCGGCAATCCTGGTCAGCGTACTGCTGCTGATTGGCGGTTACTTCGTGCTTCGTCCCGAGAAGAAGCTGAACATTCCCAAGGAGACGTTTCGGGAAAAATACAAAGCTCTTCCCGCCGTTACGTCCGGCGAAAAAGTTACGGGTCTCGTATTGATACTTTGCTTCATCTTGTTTACTACCAGTTCGCTGCACAATATCCCGGATGCGGCGATTTGCCTGTTCGGACTGATTCTGCTGTACACAACCGGTGTTTTCGATTCTTCCGACATTGGAACGGGGATTTCCTGGAATCTGATCCTGTTTACCGGTTCCGCAATGAGTTTCGGCGCAGTTTTTACGCAGGCTGGCGTTTCCGACTGGCTTTCCTCAAACCTTCTTCCGCTGTTTGCTCCAATCGCGGGGAATCCGTGGCTGCTCGTTTATGCCGTACTGATTTTCCTGTTCCTGTGGCGCTTCATCGACGTGGCGCTGCTCACGCCCACCATCGTTATTTTTGCCCCGGTCATCCCCGCACTGAACGAAACCTACGGCATCAATCCTCTTGTTTGGATTCCGCTGTTTTCTCTGGCGATCTGCGCTTTTTTCCTGCGCTATCAGAGCATGTTCTGCCTAACGTTCGAGGCGGGCGCGCAGGCGCGCGGCTGGACCAAGCGGCATTTGTTCCGCTATGCAATGATGTATTTTTTTGCCTGCCTGATCGCGATGCTCGCTGCCGTTCCATACTGGGATTCAATCGGGATGTTCGGCACGTTTGCATCGTAATAAAACCGGTTCCAAACTTCTGCTTTTAAGGAGGACACAAAATGGCACGAAAAATGGCTCTCCTGGCCGATCGCTTCAATACCCTATGGTTTGAAGACAACTGCGTCCACATGCTCAACCGCAGAAAATATCCTCTTTCCGTGGAATACGTCACATGCCGCGATTTGGAATCTGTGGCGGTCGCGATCGAGGATATGACGATTCAGGGTGCACCGCCGCTTGCCTATGCAGCCGGCCTGGGGCTGACAATGCACGCCCGCGCGCATCAGGACGAAGGGGAAGAAAGCTTCTTTGCGTCGCTGGACGCCGGTTGCTGCCGGCTTCGGCACACGCGGCCCACAGGCCGGGATCTCGACGATGTGCTCAACGGCTGCATGGGCGTGGCGCGCGAAGTTTTTGCGGCAAACGGCGACGTGCCGGAAGCGATCCGTGCGTATGTTTACACCCTGATTGCCGACGGGAACCGAATTGCCCGCGATACGGGCCGCTACGCGGCCGATTTAGTTCCGGACGGCGCAAGGATTCAAACCATTTGTTTTGCGGGCGCCGCACTTGCGAACATGCTTTATTTCGCAGCAGAAGACGGCAAGGATATCCGTCTGTGTGCTTCGGAAACGCGACCCTACCTGCAAGGTGCGCGACTAACTGCGCAGTCCTGCGTGGAAATGGGCGTGCCTGTAACGGTAATAACCGACAACATGCCTGCATATCTGATGCAGAGCGGAAAGACAAATCTGTTTATTTCGACCGCCGATAAAATCACGATGGACGGTTATATTGCAAATAAAATAGGCACGTATCCGCTCGCCATGGCGGCACACGACAACGATATTCCCTACTACCTGCTGGGGTACAACGGGCCTGTGCAGGGGAGTTACGGAGCATCGTCGCTCATAATCGAGGAACGCGATCCGCAGGAAGTGCTGCACTGCCTTGGCCAGCGTACCGCCGTGGAGGGTGCACAGGGGTATTACCCTGCGTTTGACATCACATCCCCGAAGTACATTTCAGCCGTTGCAACGGATCGGGGGATATTCCCGGCCCGTTTAATTTACAAATATCATACGACTATCTATCAAGACCCGTTTGCAGGAAGGGAGGAATGATCGTCAAACGCTGCTAATTACCGGATTCCCGGCATCAAATTATTTTATGGAATGAGAAAAGGAGTGTAAACATGGAGATTCGTAAAACACAGGCGAAAACCGGACTGATCGTCAGCATCGCCGGTCTGTTCGTCATGATCGTCGGCTTTTTCCTCCCGTGGTTTTACAACACAAAGATCACGGTAAACGGCTCGTCCACCGTTTCGAATTTTGGTGCGACGCTGGTCGTCTTGATTTTGCTGGCCGCGATTGCTTCCGTGGTGCTTGCCGTTCTCGCCAACGGTGCGGAAGGGAAAAAACGCACGGTTTACTGCTGGGTACGCGTGCTCTGCGCCGTCATTGCGCTCTATGCGCTGATGGGGGTCAGAAAACTTATGGTTTCCGGACAAGACAACCTTACGGTCACACTGCTCTATGGCAGTTGGGTTGTGATTGCGGGTATTGTGCTCCAGCTGTTCGGCGCTGCAAAAGACATTTTTTCCGGTAAGGCACGCGGGAAAAAATGGTCGACGATCGACCTTGTACTTGTGGTCATGACCGCCGCCATCTATGCCGCCGCTCTGCTGACTCTGAGTTTTATCAAGCTGGCTCCGGGTACCTGGCTGCGCCCCGCGAACGCGCTTCAGGCAACGTTCGGCATCCTCTTCGGTATTCCCGGCTGCATCGGCATCGCGCTTGGCAACCTGCTTTCCGACCTGACGCAGGGCACCGCGCCCCATGTTATGGTGCTCGGCACGCTCACCAACTTCCTTGCTGCATTCATTCCGTATCTGTTTGTCAGCAATGCACGCCTGGCAACCCGCCGCAGCATCGTCGAGTTTATCTGCTGGGGCAGTATCCTTGGCGGGTTGATCGTCGCGTCCTCCATTTTCATCAACGTGATGTTTGGACTAACGCCGAAAGCGGTCGCGCTCGCGTTTTTCCCCACCACGTTCCTCAATCAGCTGCTGCCTTCGCTCCTGCTGGGCATCCCGCTGACGAAACTGCTTTATCCGTTCGTCATCCGTTCCGGCTTGTACCGCGGGCGCGAATCGGCGCGCGACACCGAACCTAAAAAAACTGCCGCCGTCGAAGCGCAGGGTGAGCAGAAATGACGTCCCCGCTCGTTTCGGTAAACGACCTTACCTGGAGCTATGTCGGTTCGGACCGGCCTGCGCTCAGCGGCGTGAATTTTGAGCTGATGCCCGGCGAAGTACTGGGTGTGACCGGCCCCTCCGGCGCGGGGAAAACTACGCTTTGCATGACGATCAACAGCCTGATTCCCAACAATTTTCGCGGCGAATTCGGTGGCCGCGTGCTCGTGCAGGAAAACGACACGGCTTTGCTTTCCGTTTGCGATCTCGTCCAGCAAGTTGGTCTGGTCTTTCAGGACCCCGAATCGCAATTCATGGGGATGACTGTTGAAGAAGAACTGGTATTCACACTGGAGAACCTCGGACTGGGAGACGGCGAGATTACACACCGCATTACGCATGCAATCGAAATGGTCCACATGGAGGATTTCATGCAGCGTTCCCCGTTCAGTCTTTCCGGCGGGCAGAAGCAAAAAGTCGCCATCGCGGCGTGTCTTGCTCTGGAACCGTCCGTGCTTGTGCTGGACGAGCCCACGTCCGAACTCGATCCCATCGGGGCGAGCGAAGTGTTCGCTGTGCTGCGGGAACTCAAAACCAGCCGGCAGATCGGCATCATCCTCGTTACGCACGCAACGGAGGACCTCGCCGCCTTCTGCGACCGCGTCCTTCTGCTCTCGGAAGGCCGGCAGGTTTGCCTGACGTCTACGCAGGAATTCTTCTCCGACGTTTCGCTGCTGGAACGGTACGGTGTTCAAATTCCGCAGATCGTGGAAGTCTTCGGTGCGCTGGGCGAAGAATATTCCGGCCCGATTCCCATCACGCTAGAACGAGCGGTCGGTCTGATTCGAGGTGAAGCATAATGCCGGCGTTAGTTGAAATCGAAAACGTGCATTTTGCGTATTCCGACGATGGGCCGGAGATCATCAGCGGCCTGAACCTGACGATCGAGCGCGGTGAATACATTGCGCTGATCGGTCAGAACGGGTCCGGCAAAACGACGCTTTCCAAGCTGATCGGCGGGCTGAACACGCCGACTTCCGGCGAAATACGCATCGACGATGTTTCGGTCGCCACCTTGAGCGTCCCTGAACGGACCGCACGCGTCGGCTATTGCTATCAGAACCCCGACCATCAGATTTTTCTGAACACGGTCGAAGAGGAAGTTGCCTTCGGCCCGAAGAATATGGGATTGAGCCCCGGAGAAATCGAAGAACGCGTCGTGCAGGCACTGGAAGCGGTCGGCCTGCTGCAATACCGCAAGGAGGAACCATATTTCTCCGGGAAAGGCGAGCGGCAGAAGATTGCCGTAGCGTCCGTGCTCGCAATGCAGCCAAGCCTGATCGTTTTGGACGAGCCAACCACCGGACTGGACTGGCGCGACAGCCAGAATATGATGCGGCTGATCGACGATATCCGCCAAACCGGCCATACCATCATGATCATCACGCACAATATGCGCCTCGTCGCCGAATACGCGGAGCGCGCGGTCGTGATGTGCCATGGTGAAATCAAACTGGACGGAACGCCCGCCGAAGTGTTTCAGCATGAAGACACGCTCAAGGAGAGCTTTGTCAGCCCGCCGCAGATTACGCAGCTTTGGCGGGCGGTCGAGGCACAGGGCGCGCCCTGGCTGAATGCCCGGCAAGCCGTACCCCGCGTCAAGGAATTGATGCAGTTGAAAAAAAATAAATAATAGTAGAAAAGGAGCCGCTTATTATGACATTCCCAGAATTAACCGTCGGTGCATACATTATCATCGCCGTTTGCGTGATTGCAATTTGCGTTTTCCTCATCACAGCCGGGAAGAAGAAAAAAAAGTGACCGGCAGTCATCCGACTCGCGAGGTGAGACATGGCTAAAACACGTGGTTCATTTGTATATGAAGGAAGAGACAGCGCGTTTCAGCGTTTGCATCCGGCGGCACGCACGGTGTTTATGCTCTGCGCGATCTGCACGGCGTTCTGCATTCAGCATCCGCTGCTGCTGGCGGGGTTGTATGCGGTGGTACTGGCGGTCGCGCTGTCTGCAAAAATGTCCAAAAAGCTGCTGATCGTTTATTTCGCCCTGATCGGCACCGGCGCGCTTATGCTGTTTTTCACGTGGTTGCCGTTCGGCGGGGACGTGGGCGGCGACGTCTACTACGAGACCGGGAAATTCCTCGGCATTAGCATCGCTTTTTCGAACATTGGCTTTATGTGGGCGATCTCCATGGCGGTCCGCATTCTGACCAGTTCACTGCCGATTTTCCTGTATATCTCATCCACAAAACTGCGCGAAATCACGATCGGCTTCTCATCTCTGGGCGTTCCGTTTACGGTTGGCGAGCTGTTCGTTCTCGCGTTCCGGTTTGTGCCGCTCGTTCAGAATGACGCGGAGATCATAACGGAGGCGCAGCGTGCAAGGGGACTTGACTTCTCCCACGGTGGTGCAAAGGAAAAGTTCCGGAAATATTCCGCAATCCTCGCACCGATGATTTTCATGTCCCTGCGCCGTATCCAGCTCGTCGCCAACGCCTTGGACACTAAGGGATTCCGGAACAAAGCGCATAAGCACCGGTTTTACCTGGCTCCCAAATTCCACGTGAGGGACTATGTGGTCATCGCCGTCTGCGCGCTCTTGTTTGCCGCGGCTCTGACCGCCCGGATCGCCGGATGGGGCGTGCTCATTCCCGGACGACTGTAAGAGTGAAACAACGAAAGGATGGTATGTAAATCCTATGGCGGTATTTGACAAAAAAATTGAAATCATGGTGATCGGGGGGACCGAAGCGTATTTTCTGGACCGCTCCGACATTGGGACGATCGTCGACGAGATCCGCATGGACACGCCCTACGGGCGGGCAAACAAGGTGTCGGTCATGGATATGGGCGGCGGCCGGCTGGTCGGCTTTATGTCCCGGCACGGCGAGCACGGTTATTCGGTCTCCGCCCCGTTCGTCAATTCACGCGCAAACATCTATGCGGCCAAAGAACTCGGCGCAAAGCGCGTCCTCTCCTGGAACGGAGCGGGAACGATCTCAAATCACATCGTCCCGGGCGATTTTGTGATTATTGACGACTATATCGATATGACGAAAAAGCGCGACTACACGTATTACGTTGGCAAAGGGTATGGATTTATTCGTCAAAACCCCGCCTTTTGCCCGGAATGCCGTGCGGCATTGTATGCCGCGGCGAAGAAAGCCGAACCACGCACGTTTGACGGCGGCGTTTACGTCTGCACGGAAGGCCCGCGTCTGGAAACCAAAGCAGAAATCCGCATGTACGGCATGTGGGGTGCGGACGTGGTCGGCATGACCATCATTCCGGAAGTCTATCTTGCCCGGGAACTGGAGATGTGCTACGCCTCGCTGACTTACATTTCAAACTTTGCGGAGGGCTCTTCCAAACTCGGCCAGGCTACCGGAGGCATCTTCTCCGGCATGCTGCCGGACGAAGTCGGCAAACGCATGAAAGCGTCTACCAAAATGCTGCCCGCGATCTTCAAGGATGCAATCCTGACACTGTTGGAACGGCGTGAATGCAATTGTTCTCACTCGATGGATGTGTACAAAAACCGCGGCGACATCGGCGAGGACTGGCATACATGGGTTACAGAACCGTAGAACCGCGACTAAACTCGTGATTTCACATGTATTCCCCGGTATCAAATTTTGATACCGGGGAATACTCATTTTGGCAAGCATATCGGAATGAAAGCGTCGCCCCAAGAACAGCAGTCGGAAGAAAGTAAATGCATTTGACCTGGCGCCGAAAAAAATAATCCGCTGAAAGCAATAAAACTGGCATCTGACAAATACACATGGCATAAGAGCGCCAAATGTAATTTGCTGCAGAGTCAGGGAGACGAGGATGCTATTTTATTATCGGTACAAATCCATCCGAAGGTCGTAACGCGCGGGGGTGTACAGCATGTCGGAATACTCGGCCGGAAGAATTTGTGATTGTTAACCCCGGCGAAGGCGCGAAGGGCGTAGTAAAGCTCAAGCAATTTCTTGGCAAGAGCATCAAGTATGAAATTGGTTTTAACGGCGGCTTGGTTTGTGAAGTATCCTCCGATACCAACTCCGCTCTCAGGATTTACGAAGTCGGGGAAGAAATCTGGATGAACGTGAATGAGCGGCGCATCAATGTTTTTGACAAAGCAAGGAATACAACTCTGATCGAAGGTGTTGAGAGCCATGTTTAAAAAAGGCTACCGGTTCGATTTTTGGAGCTTCATGACGATTCTGTCGCTGGTTTTCTTTGGGTTTTTCCTGATTTATCCGGTGACGCATCTGGTTGCAAACGCGTTTCAGTCCGTGGAGGATCAGGGGACTTTTTCCATCGGGAATTTTACAAAATTCTTTTCGTCCGCCTACTACCGGCAGGCTATCTGGAATTCCGTAAAGGTGACCTTCTGCTCCACGATACTGGCCATGCTGATCGGCGTGTCGCTTGCGTATATCACGACGAATTTCATTATCCGCGGAAGCAAAGTCGTCAATGTCCTCATCATTATGTCCATGTTTTCGCCGCCGTTCATCGGTGCGTATTCCTGGATTTTAATGCTGGGGCGCGCGGGCAGCGTCACAAAATTTTTTGCATCCATAGGCATTGAACTGCCAACGATCTATGGTTTTTCGGGCATTTTGCTCGTTTTCACGCTCAACTTGTTCATTTACATATACATGTATACAAAGGGCGCGCTGAAAAAGGTGGACAAGTCCCTCGGCGAAGCGGCCGAAAGTTTGGGCGACCATGGGCTGAAGAAAATTTTTAAGGTAAGTTTGCCCTTGATCACGCCAACGATACTGGCCGGTGCGGCGATTGTTTTTCTGCGTGCGTTCGCCGATTACGGAACGCCGCGGCTGATTGGCGAGGGATATACAACCATGCCGGTCCTTGTGTACAACGAATGGCTGAGCGAGGAAGGATCGGATGCGTATTTTGCTTCGGCTATCGCGCTGATCATGATTCTGGTGGCTGTAGTTGTGTTTCTGTTGCAGATGTATTTCAGCCGCAAGAACTACAACATGAGCATGCTGAATTCGCCTGAACCAAAGAAAATGCACGGATTTGGCGGCGTGGTGGCGCATATTTACGTATACTTCGTGTCGTTCCTTGCGGTCCTTCCTATGCTCTATTGCATGGTGCTTTCATTCCGGGAGGTCAAACACGGCATTATCAAGAATGCCTGGACCCTGGAGAATTATTCATATGCGTGGTCGAAGATGGGCAGCGCCATTGCGAACACCTTTAAATTCGGCATCATTGCCATCGTGTTTATCGTTATTTTCGGAACGATGCTGGCCTATATCACCGTCCGCCGCAAGAGCGTTATCACGAGGGTAGTGGATACCTGCGCGCAGATGCCGTATGTCATTTCGGGGATCATCTTTGGCCTGATGCTGCTGATCTGCTATAACAACGGGATCGGGTTTCCGGCACAGTTCTCCGCGCAGCTGAGCGAACGCATCGCCGAGGAACGCTCCATTCAGATATTGGGGCATGTAATTACTTTGACGAAAAACTCGGTCAATTTTCTTGCCATCGGCGGAACGGGCACGATCATCGTTATCCCATATATCGTACGCCGTCTGCCATACACGCTGCGTTCCAGCGCGTCCATTCTGCGGCAGATAAACCCGAATATCGAGGAGGCTTCCCTCTCGCTGGGTTACAATTCTCTTCCGACCTTTTTTAAAGTGACGCTTCCCGTAATGATTCCCGGCGTTGTGTCCGGCGCGATCCTTAGCTGGATTACGATTATTCAGGAGCTGTCCGCCACTTTAATGCTATATACAACGAAGACTGCGACGATGTCCATCGCGATCTTTACGCAGGTCAACTCCGGCGCTTACGGCGTTGCCTCGGCACTGGCAACAATTTTGACGGTAACGGTCGTCGCGTCCATGATCCTGTTCTTCCGGCTGACCGGAAATTCAGATATTGATATGTAACTAACAAGAAGGAGAAACTAACAACAATGTTCGATAAATCAAAGATTAAAGCCATTACTTTCGATTTTGACGGCACATCTCTTCAGCGCGACCAGATCTGGCTCAGCTATCGTACGATGCACGCCCTTAAGGAGTGCCAGAAGCGCGGGATTATATGCATTCCCTGCACGGGCAGGAACGCGGATATGTTCCCGCCGCAGATTGACGTCGATTTATCCTTTCGGTATTGGATCGCGTCCGCAGGCAGCCGCGTGATCGACAGGCTGACCGGCGAGATTCTGTATCGGGAAACCTTTACGCCCGAACAGTCGGCAGAGCTCTGCCGCATGTATGAAGGCCGGCATATTTATAGCGAAATCGCCGCGGAAGGCCGGCTGTATTTTGAAAAGGACATTCTTGACGCACTCTACCGTTATCCCGTTCCGCCGCATCACGTATGGTATTTTGAATCCGGAAAGCAGATAGGCGTGTACGGCAAACTATCCGAATTTTTTCTTGAGCAAAACATCGGCGTCGAAAAATTCAATCTTTATGGCGTGCCGGAAGGACTGCAGACGAGTTTTGCCGATTTCTTAAAGTCGAAGCCATATGTGGACTTTCTCGACGGTACGCGCACGGATCTCCAGTTTTACAGCAGGAATACGGACCGTGTCAAGGCCGTGCAAATCCTACTGGACCGTCTGGGACTGACATTTGATAATGTCATGAGTTTTGGCGATTCCATGGGAATGGACAGCTCCATGATCAGCCGGGCAGGCCTCGGCGTGGCCACGGCCAATGCGGATGACGAACTGAAAAAGATTGCCGGCGTCGTTGCCGATTTTGCCGATAAAGACGGTGTTGCAAAGGTTATCGAAGAGTACCTGCTCTAAACGACATTCATCGGAAGAGGATATATGGATACAAACAAAAAACGCTATACGCCTAAACACGAGTATCTGGTTTGCATCGATTCGGACGGCTGTGCTTTCGATACGATGGAGATTAAGCATCCGCCATATCTTTGGAAAGATTGTCTTGCGAATGAAAACGCGGCGCAGCGGGAGGGGGGGCTGCGTCAGCGGCCGGAAGGGGCGGCTTTGCCGGATTCGATTTTCCGAATCAGACTGCGCCCGACCTGCTCCATAAAACGCGCCGCGGGAAGCAGCAAATCCGTGTCCAGCCGGGCGTAATAGCGCACGGACTCAAACGTGAAATCGCCGTCGTAGCCGATTTGGGCAAGCGCTTGCGCGATACGGTCCCAATCCAGCTCTCCGCAGCAGGCGAGCAGATGGTCGCAGGAACCGACGATATCGTGAACGTGAAGCGCCTTCAGGCGGCCATGGCCCAGGCGGAGGATCGCCGAGGCGATATCTTCGCCGACCAGCCCTTCGTGCCCGGTGTCCAGACAGGCCACGAAGCGGTCGCTTCCGAGCTCGTCCAGAAAGCAGGCGAGCTCGTCGGGACTGGCGAACATGTCGTGGAAGATACGATCTTTGTTGTCCGGGTCGCGCTGCAGCATGTTCTCCAGCCCGATGCGCAGGTCGTATTTTTCCGCATACGGCAAAAGCGTCTGGTAAAAGCGCATGTTGACGTCCCAGAGCCGGTCCGCGTTCGTTCGGTAATCGAGATAATGGACCGGGTGGACGACGACGGTTTTGATCCCGAACCGGGAGCAGATTTCAAAGGAACGGATAATAACGGGGTAGACGTCCTCGTCGTAGCGCCGCGCGTCTTCCCAGCGAAAGGAAAACGGCGCGTGCGCCTGATTGAAAACGATACGGCTCTCTTTCGCGGCCGCGATCAGGCCGCGCACGTACGCGCCGCTTTCGTCCGCGTTGAAGGGGCAGCGCTCGCGGGTCATGCAGTCCAGCGAAAGGTCGAGCGCGTCGAACCCGGCGGCGGCAAAGAGCCGGATTGCGCGTTCGTCGCCGATTCTGCCGGCGACCGAACCGTGTTCCGTCGATAAAAGCATCGTTTTATACCTCGTTTGCAGGATTTTTCCGGTGCGCGCGGCCTTTTTCAAAGGCGCTCAGCAAGGTCAGCGACACCAGCGCGGCGGCGGCCCATATGGCGAACATCCCGGCGTAGCCGCCGTGCTCGATCAGGATGCCGAAAAACAGAGAGCTTACGGCCGCGCCGCCGTAGGTCAAAACGTCCATAATGCCGGACACCGAGGCGATGTTCCCCGAAGAGGCGAACTGCGAGGGGAAAACCGTAAGGATGTGGGTGTTGATTATGGAGATCATTGCGGAAATAACGCCCAGGCAGACCATGGCGGCCGCAGCCGAGATTCCGCCCCAAATCAAAGGAAGGATCGCGGCCAGACACACGATAAAGGCGCAGATGGATACCTTGTATTCGTTATGCCGAAACAGCGCGTAGATCGGCGGAAACAGGATCCGCCCCAGAAAGCCCGCCAGAGGAATAAAGAGGATGTACCAGAACATGCCGCTTATTTCCAGACAGAACGTGTCGAAAAAATAGACGGCGAGCCAGATCGTCAGGTTGTCTTTTATCATACCATGACAGAGCGCCGGCGCCACAAGCATAAGAAATTCCCGGTTGTGGAATAAGCGGCGCAGCGGCATCGGCTTTTGCATCTGCCGGGCGGGCGACGATTTCCGAAAGAGCACCCAAACCGCCAGCGCCATTGCCAAAGCGACGGCGCCGGGTATCAGAAAGCACTCTTCGACGCTGCCGGCGGACGAGAAGGCGGTCCCGATCCAAAGCCCCACTATGCTGCCGAACGCGACGGAAGACACCAGGAACGCGCCTGCGGATTTTGCGTGCCGTTCGTCGAAATAAGCGGCGATCGTGCGGAGCATCGGCCCCCAGAGCATCGACTGTCCCCAGGCGTTGACGCCCCAGAGCAGGGCGATATTCCAGAAGACGGGCGCGAGCGCAATCCCGATGTTGCTGAGTCCGATCAGTACGAGCCCGATGCAGATCATCCGCTCCGAGGGGATGCGGTCCCCGATGTAGCCGTTCGGCAGTTTGCCGAGGGCGAAGGTGACGCCGAAGATGCTGCCGATCAGCCCGATCTGGGTTTTATCGAGGATCTGCAGCGAACTGAGCAGCACGGAGGCGACGGAGAAATTCAGCCTGGCGATATAGACGGACGTATACGAAAGGTAACATACCGCAAATACCAGAATCTGAAGTTTGCTGATCGATTTTTTCAAGCTGTTTTCCAATTCTGCGGGAACGCCGCGTTTGATGCGGTTCCCGCCCGATGCCGAATCCGCGGTGCGGTTCAGGCGTTTTGCACGTATACGGCTCTGAGCGCCTTTTCGCCTTCCGGCGGCATGGGCGCGAATGGTTTCCGGCAGCCGCCGAGGTCGAGCCCCTGAAAACCGAGGATGGTCTTGACGGACGCGAACACGCCGTAGCGGAGCATCGTTTCGATAATGGCGTTGGCGCGCCTCTGATACGACTGTGCCAGCGCGATATCGCCCGCCCTGAACGAATCGAAGATGTTCCGTATCAGCGGCGCCATGCAGTTATACGTGCTGCCGATGCCGCCGTCCGCGCCCATCATCAGCCCGGCGAGCAGCATTTCGTCGAAACCGTTCCAGAGCACCAGACCGGGGTTCTTCGTTTTCATCCGCTCCATCAGGTAATAATCGGAGCTCGTATATTTAACGCCCGCCAGGTTCCCGCAGGTTTTCAGTTCGTCCAGCACGTCCTCCGTGAGCGAAAATCCGGAAAACGCCGGAAAATTGTAAAGAAACATCGGCAGCGCGCTCGATTGCATGATGTCCTTGTAATACTGAATGATTTCCTCTTTGGAAAACTTATAGTAAAACGGGCTGATCGCGGAGATCGCGTCCGCGCCGGCGGATTCGGCGTGTTTGGCGAAACCGACCGCGGCGTCGGTCGAAATGGAACCGACGTGGCAGATGACGAATTTTTCCCCGTTGTTTTCTTCGATTACGGTTTCCAGTATGTTTTTGCGCTCCTTTTCGGTCAGCAGGAAGGTTTCCGCCGAACTGCCGTCGACGTAGAAACCGTCTACGCCGCCGCCGATCAAAAAGCGCACGAGCTTTTTGAGTTCTCCATAGTTGACGCCGCCGTCCTTTGAAAAGGGCGTGACCAGCGCCGCGACAATACCATGAAACGGTTGGTTCATAATGCTTTCCTTTTCGGCCGTCAGCCTTTGACCGCACCGGCCGAAATACCTTTCGTAAAATACTTTTGAAATGCGAAAAACACGATCAATAACGGCAGCGCCGTCAGCACGGCCGCCGCGAACTTGAGGCCGTAGTCGATTTCGACCTGATTTTCAAACAGCTTGGTGATGCCGACCGGCAGCGTGTAGCTCTTCGGGTCGTTCGTCGCGTTGAGGAGCTGCCAGAGGTAGTTATTCCAGATGCGGATGACGGACATGATGACGAGCGCGCCGATGCCCGGCTTTGCCAGCGGCAGGCCGAACTGGAAAAAGAAGCGCGTCGTGCCGCAGCCGTCGATGCGCGCGGCTTCGATAATTTCGTCCGGGATCGTGTCGAAAAAGTTTTTCATCAGATAAACGCCGAACGGGAGCGCCAGGTTCGGCACGATGTAGCCCCAGAGCGTCCCTTTCCAGCCGATGGAGACGATCAGCTTGTACAGCGGGAGGATGTAGATTTCCATCGGGATCAGCAGGGAGGCGATGACGAAGGAAAACAGGATTTTCTTTCCCCGGAACTGCATTTTCGAAAGTGCAAACCCGGCGGACGCCGAAACGAGGACGATGCCGACGGCGGTCCCGAAGCTGATGATGACGCTGTTCGCAATCCAGTTCAGCGCGGGCTGGGAGGCGAAAACGGATTTGTAGTTTTCGAGTGTCCAGGGATTTGGAATCCAGTCCGGCGGGATTTTTATGATATCGGTCGAAAACTTGAACGACCCGATAAACAGCCAGTAGATCGGGAAGATCGAAAACAGGCAAAACAGGACGATCAGAAAATTGGAGATCAAATCGAGTTTCGACGCGTTTTTCAGCCGCATAAGAGCCCTTTTTCTTTTCATTTCGCTTTGTTTTCCTCTCTTCTAAGGCTGATGAAACGGAACGTGACCAAGAGCAGCGAGATGAGGAACATCAGCACGCCGATCGCGCTGGCCACGCCGGTATTGGAGTTTTCGAAGGCTTCCTGGTAGAGCAAGAACATCATCGTGGTCGTTTTGAAGTTCGGCCCGCCCTTTGTCAGCAGCTGAATGACGATGAACGTTTTCAGGGTCGCGGACGCCTGCGTAATGAAGACGAAAACGGTTGTCGGTTTTGTCAGCGGAATCAGGATGTAGCGGAACATGTGCCAGCGGGAACCTCCGTCGATCCGGCAGGCTTCGATCAGCTCCTTGGAGATGCCGATCATGTCCGCAACGTAGAGGAGCACGCACTGGCCGATGTTCATGGTAAAAAGGATGAACACGAGCAGGATCAGCGTCCATTTGATGTTCGAAAGCACGTCGACCGACTCCAGCCCGAGCTGCATGGTGAAATACCGGATCAGGCCGGTCTGGGAATCCAGGATGAACCGCCAGATGATCGACATGACGACCATCGAGATAATCACCGGGATATACAGGCAGATGCGGACGCCCGAAACATAGGCCGGAACCTTGTCGAAGATGCTGCCCGCGATCAGAAGCCCGAAGACGATCAGCAGCGGCACGACCGTTGCGACGAGGAAAAGGCTGTTCCGGATGGAGAGCAGGTAGATATCCTTCGAGAAGATTTTTGCGTAGTTGGCGAACCCGACGAAAACGTTGGAACCCCATTTGCTGTTGTACAGGCTGTTGACGAACCCACCGAAGATGGGGTAGACCATGAACACCGCGGATAGCACCACGAACGGCGCGGTAAACAGATAAGCCTGCCAGTTTTTTTTCAGCGTTTTATTGATGGAAAACACCTCCATACGGTTTGAAAGGAATCCGCCTTTTATGCGAAAGGCGGATTCCCCACGTTTGCGGATTTCAGCGGGCTCAGCCGTTGAGCACGAGAGAATTGTCCATGTAGTCCTGAATGACCTCGTTTGCGTTGGCCTCGTAATCGGAAAGCGCCTGCGCGGCCGTTTTTTCACCGCTGAAAGCGGCCTGCAGTTCGGGGAAGAGGTACGCGCGGGTCGAAACGTAACCGGGTACGCCGCCCGTGAAGTCCCAGACGTACGGCTCCATCTTCGCCATTTCGGTGAAGAGCGGATGGTCGGCTTCGGTCGCGCTGAGGACCGACTGGTAGCAGGGCAGGGCGTTGAGGCCGAAGGCGGTCAGCGTCTCGGTGTCCGAGAGCAGCCAGCGCACGAATTCCTTTGCGACGGCGATTTGGTCGTCGTTGCCGTTGTTGATTACGGCCGCGCCGTAGACGTAGTTCGCCATGGTGCAGGTGTCCTTGCCGTCCGCATAAACGGGGATGGCGGCGATGCGCATGTCGAATTTCTCGATGTCGCCCTTTTCCATGGCAGCAAGGTTCGACGTATAGTTGGTAATCTGGCCGTTCACGATGGCGGACATCTGGTTTTTGAATTCGCCGCCGACTTCCGTGCCGCTCTTCGTCACGACGTTGGAGTTCGTCAGCCCAGCGTTCGTCCAGGAGATCATCTTTTCCAGCGCGGCGACCGTGTTTTCGTCGTCGCCGGCGATGCTGTAACCGTTATCCCAGAGTTTGCCGCCCAGCATGGTCAGCCAGTTCAGCATGAACGTGTCGGCCTGGCTGTCCGCCGCAAAGAAGGCCATCGGGTAATTCTGCGTGCCCGCGAACTGCTGCGCGAGCGTCGGGAGAATGACGTTTTCCATGTCGCTGACGGTCCATTTCGCAACTTCGTATTCGTTGTCCGGCACATACTGTCCGAGGCCCGCGGCCTTGAAGAGGTCGGCGTTGTAGAGCAAACCGTTATAGGACTGGTAGAGGCCGACCATGTAGCTGTTGCCGTTGATGAGCGTCGTGTTGTAGACGGAAGCGTACATATCGTCCTTGACCGTGTCGGCCAGATCCGTGATGTTTTCCACGAGCCCCTGATGCACGTAGTCGGCCGTGGTGAACCACGCGGAGAGCAGCAGCGCGGGCAGGGTCTTGGTCTCGATCGCCGCGGAAATCAGCTTGTTCCGCTCGGAGCCGGCGAATTTATTCAGCTTGATCGTGTAGCCCTGATCGGCGTAGGCCGCTTCGAACTTTTCGATCGCGTTGGTGAGCACGGTTTCGTCGATCGTCATATCGGTCCACAGTTCGATTTCGACCGGGCCTGCCGGCAGCTGGCTCTCGGTCTGCTCGGTTTCCGGCGCGGCGGTTTCGGCGGCGGCGGCTTCGGAGCCGCTTGCGGCCGGTTCGGAGCTTTCTTCGGGCACGGCCGCACATGCGGCCAGCGTAACAACGAAGCCGCATGCCAGCACGAGTGACAGAATGCGTTTTATCATGGTTTCTTCCTCCGTTTTTATATTACAGGACGCCGTTTTCGTCCTGTTTGGAACAGGGTGGGTCCGCCTCCGGACCGAGGCAGCTGCACCGGTCCACAATGGAAGGCTGGTAGAGATAATATTCGAAATTGGAATTCGGGGGCAGATTATGCGACATATCCCAGAGAAGTTCGGCGGCTTTTTCGCCGATCTCGATGTTTTTATAACAAACGGACGTGAGCGCCGGCAGGCAGCTGCCGCAGGCGGTGATGTCGTCGTAGCCGATGATGCCGACGTCGCCCGAAACCCGGAGCCCGGCTTCGCGGATCGCCCTGCAGACGTCGAGCGCCACATAATCGTTGAAGCAGAATACGGCGTCGATTTCCTCGCCGGAGGCCAGCAGGCGCGCCGCGGCGGCGTACGCGCTGACGTCCCCGGAGATTTCCGTCGGCATAACGATGAGCCGGCGGTTGATCTCCATGCCGTTTTCCAGAAGCGCGCTGATGTAGCCCTGACAGCGGTCCATGCTGGTGCGGTACTTGGTTTTCGCGATATACGCGATATGCCGGTACCCTTTTTCGATTAGATGCTTTGTTGCGATGTAACCGCCGTAGAAATCGTTGGACGTGACCACCGGCGCGCAGATGCCCTCCACGCCGCGGTTGCAGAAAACGAAGGGGATGTTGCTCTTGCAGAGGCTCCCGTACAGCCGGGCGTTTTCCTCGATGCTGTGGAGGATGACGGGGACGATGATGAACCCCGCCACGCCGGAAACCATCAGGCGTTTGATGTATTTTTCCTGTTTTTCCGTGTCGTTGTCGGAATTGCAGAGGATTACGTTGATATTCTTCCGCTGCGCCACGTTTTCGATGCCGCGCACCAGGCCGGGGTAGATATCCTCCATGACGCTTGGGATGATCACGCACCAGTTTTCAACGGTCGGCGTGGCCCCCTCGATCATTCCCACGACGCAGGTGCCGCTGCCTTTGCGGGAGACGAGGAGGCCTTCTTCTTCCAGCTCGCGGATCGCTTTATCCAGCGTCGTACGCGTGGTGTCCAGCGCTTTACACAGGACGGGCCGGGAAGGAAGACGCTGGCCTGGATTCATGTCCGGAAGCATCTCCAGCAGTTGGTTTTTTATTTCTTTGTAACGCAGCATGGGGGTACTCTCTTTTCCGTTTTGTGCAGTGTGGTGCCGGCTTGGTTTGGCGTCCGTTTCGAATACTAACAGCCGCTCAATCAGATTTCAACACAATAGCATGAAAACGGGCAGATAACGGATGAAATCGGTCAGCATAGCGTCCGGAAGCGACGTATAATAGAGCGTGCAAGGCCGGCTGACCGGTTTATCCCGGCGATTGCGCTCCGGTTTATCCTGTTTATCATATTTCGCGCGGGCCTCTTTGCGCGAGGCGGCGACAGCCTGAAAGGAAAAAAGATGGAAATGAACATCGCCCGAATGGACCGCTACGATTTCGTCGTGTGCGGAGGAGGGCCCGCCGGGTTTGCCTGTGCGGTCGCTGCGGCCAGAAAAGGGCTGAAAACCGCGCTGGTGGAGCGGCAGGGCTGCCTTGGCGGGACGGCGACTTCCGGCGGGGTGAGCCATCTGCTGGCGGGACGCAAACTGAACCCCGCAACCAGCGAACACGTCCGCGTCGTGGGCGGTCTGTTCGACGAACTGACCGACGCGCTGATCGCCAAAGGCGAAGCGGTCGAACCGAACGCGATCGATCTGACGTTCAACCCGTTCGGGTGGTACCCGCGTATGGCGTCCGGAATCGCCGTCGACGAAACGGCGCTGAAGACCGCGATGGACGCGTTCTGCGCCGACGCCGGCGTAAGGGTCTACTTTTTCACCTCCGTGATCGCGCTGCGGCGCGACGGCGGCAGGATCGCTTCCGTCGTTGCGGCGAACAAGGACGGACTCGTGGAAATCGAGGCCGGTTATTTCGCGGACTGCACCGGGGACGCAGACCTTGCCGCGATGGCGGGGGTCCCGTTTTTGAAGGGACGCGAAAGCGACGGTCTGACGGCGCCGTGTTCGCTGGAAATGCATCTCGACCATGTGGACGGCGACGCGTTCGTTCGGTATCAAAACGAGCACCGTTCTCCGAAACTGGTTGAAATTATTGAAGAACTAAAGCAAAAAGGCGTATGGAAATTCCATTATGAAATTTTCGTTGCGGTCCGGCTGGCCGAAAAAGACGTTTTTATGGTCAATACCATCCGGCAGGTCCGGGTGGACGGAACCGACGAACGCTCCGTCAGCACGGCGCTCGCCGCCGGACGAAAGGAAAACATCGAGCTGTACCATATCATCCGGCAGTATTTCCCCGGTTTTGCGGAAAGCCGCATCCGGCGGATTGCGGACTACCTGGGCGTGCGGGAAACGCGCCGGATCCAAGGCGCCGAAACGGTCACACTCTCAAACGCCCTGGCGGGGAAGAAGTACCGGGACTGCGTCGCCGCGACGACCTACAATTTCGACCTGCCCGACCCGCTGTATCCCAGCAGCGACCCGATGATGGGCGACGCGAAGAACCCGAACGCCGCGCGCAGGCATACGATTATTCAAATCCCCTATGGCGCGCTGATTCCAAAAGGGTCGGAAAACCTGATTACGGCGGGCCGCTGCATCAGCGCGGAACGCGAGACGCTCGGCCCGATACGGATCACGGGCCCGTGCATGATGACGGGGCAGGCCGCGGGCACGGCGGCGGCGCTGGCGTTTGCAAACGGGAGCACGTTTATCGAAGCCGACACGGACGTTCTTCGACGGACGCTTTGGAGCGACGGGGTGGTCGACCCGGACACGCTGCCGTTCGACTGAGACGAAAGGAGCCGGACGATATGATTCTGGACGATTTTTGCAATAGTAGGCGGTACGAACCCTTATGCGGCGGATTCGGCGCCGCGTTCGATTTTATTCGTCGCTGCCGCGACGACCTGCCGCCCGACGGGACGTATCGGATTGACGGCCTGCGCGTTTACGCCATGGTGCAGCGTTACGAAACACAGCCGGAAGAGGAACTGCTGTGGGAAGCGCATCGCAGGCATATCGACATCCAGTACGTAGCAAGCGGACAAGAGCGAATCGGATACGCCCCGCCGGGACGTATGGTCCGCCCGCAGCCGTATCAAGAAGAAAACGACTGCGATCTTGCGCGGAATACGCGTGCCGGAGGCTTGCTCTTCCTTGAGGAAGGACAGTTTGCGGTATTCTTTCCGGGCGAAGCGCATATGCCGCGCCGCAGCGCGGGGGAAAATGGCGGCGTAATAAAGATTGTGGTAAAAATTTTGCAGAACTAGCTGCAACCGGTGTAAAAATCCGATTTTTCCATGCATAACAAGAAACGACGGAAAACGGCGGCTCTTTGCCGGCACAAAGACAGAGAATGAGTCTGTAAATAAAAAAAGGCGGGACAGATAATTGAAAAAGCTGGTAGACGTTCTGGAGCACACGGGGGAAGATTACAGACCGCTGATCGATTTCAACGGCTGGCGGGTCGCAATATTGAACGACGCGCCGAAATTCCGCCGGGAAACGACGCCGTATTTGGAACGGCACAACGAAACGGACGAAGTGTTCGTTTTGCTGGAGGGAATCTGTGCGCTGTACATCGGCGACGGCGGAGGGAACGAGCCAGGCACGATTCGCTTGCTGCCGATGGAGAAAAAGAAGTTGTACAACGTGAAAAGAGGCGTTTGGCACAATCTGATCGCGGCGCCCGGAACGTCGCTTCTGATCGTGGAAAACACCGACACGACGAAGGAAAATTCGGACTACTGTCCGGTGACGGCGGATATGCTGCCAAAAGAAGAATGAGGAAGGGGGCGGCCACATGAAACGTTCGGAAATCAACAAAGCGCTGCGGGAACTGGAGGCGATGGCGGAACGGTACCGCTTCAGCCTGCCGCCTTTCTGCGGTTTTACGCCGGAGGAATGGCGGCACAAGGGGCGCGAATACGACGAGATCCGCGACAATATGCTCGGCTGGGACATTACGGACTACGGGCTCGGCGATTTCGACAAGGTGGGATTCTCGCTGATCACGCTCCGGAACGGCAACCTTAAACTGACGGAAAAGTACAAAAAGACCTATGCGGAAAAGCTCCTCTACCTGAAAGAGGGGCAGTATTCGCCGAATCATTTTCACTGGAGCAAAATGGAGGATATCATCAACCGCGGCGGCGGCATGCTGCTCATCCGCGTTTTCAATTCGCTCCCGGACGAGGGGATCGACAAGGCCGGCGACGTGACGCTGCATCTCGACGGAGTGGAGACCATCGTGCCCGCCGGAATGCAGGTCAGGCTGAAACCGGGCATGAGCATCTCCATCCAGCCGTACCTGTATCACGATTTCGAGGTGGAATTGGGCACCGGCGCAGTGCTGATCGGCGAAGTGAGCCAGTGCAACGACGACAATACGGACAACCGCTTCAACCCGCCGGTCGGACGTTTTCCGGCGATCGAGGAAGACGAACCCCCGTACCGGCTGCTGTGTAACGAGTATCCGGCGGCAAGGGAGTAAGAATATTGATGCAGCAGGTAACGAGCCGGGGGGGGGGAGCTGCTGATCGTTCAAGCGCCAGCGGCAATGGCACCATTTCGAATTCCTGCGATTTACCGGTCTCCATATACGGTTTGCGGGTCGCGTACCACCATTGTTGCGGAGCGCGCCGCATCGTCGGGACGGACGCCGACCTCGGCAATTGCATCCGCATCTTTCTTATTAATCGGTGCGGATGCAACTGGAAACGGTGAAAATTTGTTTTCAGTTTCAATATTTCCGACATTCGGATCATATATTTTTACGGACGGTATGGTTTCTCCTTCCGGTCGATGCAGCGCACGCATTCCTCATAGCCGTATTTACCAATCGTTTCCATCATCAATGCGGGATTTCCGGAACCCCCGATCCTGCCGTTATGCATGACGTGCGCCTTGTCCAGATGCAGATACTTTAGAATGTTGCCGCTGTGCGCGATGATCAACCCGGCCCTGCGTTTAACGGGGTGTACTTCGTCCGGCGCGAACAGCTTGTTGATCAGTTTGCCAACAAACGCCAGCGCTTCGATGTCGACGCCGGAATCCGGCTCGTCCATCATGGAAAATTTGGGGGACATGGAAAGCAGTTGCAATAACTCCGCGCGCTTGATCTCGCCGCCGGAAAGGCCATCGTTGATTTCACGATCCAGAAAGCGCTCCATCTGTGCGTCTTTTGCCAGCCGAGCCAGCGTTTCCTCCGGATTCACGGAATCGCGCAGGGTGTATTGCAGCACACTGTGCAGTTTTACGCCGCCGATCGTAGGCGGGCGCTGCTGCGCAATTGCGATACCGAGCCGCGCGCATTCGCAGACATCGAGATTCGTGATGTCTTGACCCATAAAGAGGATCTGTCCCTGCGTTACTTTATAGTCGGAAACCCCCATGATGGTCATCATGAGCGTGGTTTTACCGCTTCCGTTCTGCCCGAGAAGCGCGTGTACCTCTCCATATGGAATGGCGAGGTTGACGAAGTCGAGCAGCGTTTTTTCGCCGACATGGACGCTCAGGTTCTTTATTTCCAATATATTCTTCTGCGTTGCCATTTCTTTGCATCTCCTTTAATGGCTGGGGGATCGAAACGTTGAAGCGATGAATACATACGCTGCGTTTTGTTAGCACCAACCGTAGTTAGAATACTCTAACTCCATGCGTTGTAACGAATCCGGCGGGTTTGTCAAGCGAGGAGCATCGAGGGCTACCGGGTACACTTGATTAGGTGTCTCGGCGCTGCCGACGACACACATGTAATTCGCTTGACAGATGCGGGAGAGGCGCGGTATACTGCGTAGAGTTAGAAGCATCTAACTATAAAGCAAACAGATATCAAACTGGGTAAAGCGACATGTATGTCGGGTTCCCTGCAAAAAGGAGAGAACGTATGCCGGAACTTTCCGCCGTATCGGAAACGCTGTATATCCCGCTGCTCGGGCGGATTTATGCGTCGAAGCATGATCCGAAGGTGCTGTATGATAAGGCCGCGTTGGCCCTCGAACCGAAGTTGCCTGCTTCTGTGGAGCAAGCGACGGGACAGAACGAGTATACTTATTTGGCAAGCGCCGTACGATCGAAGAACGTGGATGCGGCGGTCGGCGCATTTTTGGCCGAATATCCCCGCGGAACAGTGGTCAACGTCGGTTGTGGACTGGAAACGGCGTATCTGCGCAACGACAACGGCATGGCGGTTTGGTTTGAACTCGACCTTCCGGAAGTGTTGCGGCTCAGGAGCGGACTCCTTCCGGAGCAGAAGCGGGACCGTTACCTGCCGTATTCGATGTTCGATTACCGCTGGATCAGCATTGTAAAACAGACCGCAAACGCACCGGTACTGGTTTTAGCATCCGGCCTGTTTTACTATTTCCACGAAGAGCAGGTGATTGATTTTATTCGGCATCTTGCGGCGCTAGATGACGTCCGGTTGGTGTTTGACGCGGTTTCTTCGACGGGAATCCGCGGCACAAGGCACTATATGAAGAAGATGAAGCGGCTGGATGCCGAGATGTTTTTCTCCGTCGATCATGCGGAAAAACTTGTCGCGGCGATATCACCAGACGTTTCCGTGCTGGAAGAAAAGAAGTATTACGGCGCAGTGATATCGCGCCCCGGCATTCGTTTTGAAACAAAGATGAAGATGTTCTTCTCTGATCTGCTTCGTATGGTCAAGATGATTCAACTGCAGATTCGTCGGGGAAACGGA
>Ga0116162_10000501_pt1 | contig 28106 bp, 21 predicted proteins | sample AD_UKC105_MetaG_FD_89875 | JGI IMG/M metagenome (GOLD analysis project Ga0116162, IMG submission 89875) | Active sludge microbial communities of municipal wastewater-treating anaerobic digesters from Hong Kong - AD_UKC105_MetaG | ecosystem: Engineered > Bioreactor > Anaerobic > Digestate...
AGCTTTGGCTGAACCTTCCGCGGGCAAAGAAGATGACGTCGCCCGCTTACCTGACGATCACGAAGGACATGATCCCGGCCGTTACGGAAAACGACGCCGAAATCCGCGTGCTTTCCGGCAGTTGTCGCGGCGCTGACGGCGCAAAGCCAAGGCATATTCCCGCAACGATACTGGACGTGCATCTCATGCGCGGCAAGCCGATCGACCTGGAAACGAAACCGGACGAAACCGTATTTGTGTTTTTCATCGAAGGCGACGGCGTGATCGAGGGCCGGTTCGTTCCGGAAAAGACGGCCGTGCTGTTCGGCAGCGGCGATTTTGTAACGATTTCGCCCGAACCGGAAAAATGCGTGCGGTTCCTGTTCTTTTCGGGAAAACCCCTGCACGAGCCGGTTGCCTGGGGCGGACCGATCGTTATGAACACGCGTCAGGAACTCCAGCTTGCGTTCGACGAGCTCCGTAACGGTACGTTTATTAAGATCGTTTAGCGAAAATGTGATTTAGTCATACGCGGCCTCGCAACCGATATGCTAAAATAAGGAAAACAAAAGAAACGAGGCGCTGGTAATGAAGCGACTAAAGATAGTTGCGATCATTGGATCGCTCAGAAAAGACTCTTACAACCGCCAGCTCGCAATGATGGCCAGGGATGTAATCGGCGAGCGCGCGGACTTCGAACTGCTGGACTATGCGGACGTCCCGCCGATGAATCAGGACGTCGAATTTCCCGCGCCCGAGTCGGTCAGGCGCGTTCGCGACGCTGTGAAAGCGGCGGACGGCGTATGGTTCTTTACGCCGGAATACAACCATTTCTTCCCCGGCGTGCTGAAAAACCTGATCGACTGGCTGTCTCGTCCGATCAGCGAAGACGAACGGCAGGTGCTCTCGAAAAAAACCGCCGCAGTCAGCGGCATTACGCCCGGAACGACCGGAACGGCGGTTGCGCAGGATCATCTGGTCACACTGATCAGCCTGCTTAATATGAAGGTCATGAACGCGCCGCGGCTTACGATTGCGAACGCACTGAACCAGACGGATGAAAACGGAAGGCTCGTGCTGACGAGCAGCCTCCGCTACCTTGAGAGGCAGGCGGACGCGTTTTTGCGGTTCATGCAGGAACAATAACGACCAAACTTTGGTAAATGGAGCGGCGCATGTGAACGATAAAAAGGAAGATCAGGCGATTAAAGTCCTGAAAAACGGCCCGTATCTTGTGACCGGCGGGATTCCGCTGTATGAAAGCGTGATTACGCCGAAAGGCAACGGATATGTATATAAGCCGGGCCGTCCGCTGCCGCAGAAGGAAACGTATACGCTCTGCCGCTGCGGGCATACGCGCACACCTCCTTTTTGCGACGGAGCGCACGGCAGGCACGGCTTTGATGGAGAAGAAACCGCCGATAAAAGCGCATATAGTAAACGCGCAACGAGGCTCGAAGGCGAAGGTATCGACCTGCTGGACGACGGGCGCTGCGCGTTCGCGCGGTTTTGCCATCGCGAAACCGGCGACGCATGGGAGCTTGCCGAAGAATCCGGAACGCCGTATAACAAGGCGGAAGCGATCGCCGCGGCAAGCGAATGTCCCGCGGGACGTCTGACGGCAATCGAAAAGGACGGCGCAAGGCACGAGCCGGGCTATGATCCTGCCATCGAAATCCTTCAGGACCCGGAAGAGGAAGCCAGCGCCGGCATTTTCGTGAAGGGCGGAATCCCCATCGAGTCTGCCGACGGCGCGGCATACGAGGTTCGCAACCGCGTTGTCCTCTGCCGCTGCGGATACTCGAAGAACAAGCCGTTTTGCGATATGCAGCATATCGTGGAAGGGTTTCAGGATGAAAAATAGCGGCCTTGCCCGCCCCGGTCAAACACTTTTGTCCGTTTGAACCGATTTGGGATAATTAAAATGAAACTGCTGCAAAGTAACGGAGGGAACGATATGTTGAAGACGGTTTTACTGGTGGTCGACGTTCAGCAGGCGCTGATCGACGCCAACCCTGTGCGCGAGGACGAATTCCTCTTAAACCTGAAAATGCTGATCGACGCGGCGCACGCTTCCGGAGCCGAAGTCGTGTACGTCCGCCACGACAGCGGCCCCGACGACGTTCTGAAAGCCGGAACGGAAGGCTGGCAACTGCACCGTTCCCTGAAGCCGCGCGAGGACGAACGCGTGTTCGACAAAAAGTTCAACAGCGCGTTCCACAAAACCGGCCTGAACGAATATCTGAAGGAAAAGCGCGTCGGCCGCATCGTGCTCTGCGGAATGCAGACGGAACACTGCATCGACACGACCTGCAAGGTCGCGTTCGAACTCGGATACGACGTCTTGATCCCGTCGGGAGGGACGACGACGTTCACGAATCCCTTCCTCACGGGCGAGAAGCTGATCAACTTTTACGAACACATGATCTGGCACGAGCCGATGGCCAGCGTGCGCCCGATGGATGCGGTTTTGTCCATCATAAACGGTTAGCGCCGGACCTGCGCGCGAAGGCGCGCATTGACAATCCGCCGTTGCAAACCATATAATACGCACATAAATAAACATACTGCGGATGATGCGCCGGCCGCAGCAAAGGAGCTTTTGTGACAGACTCGTTTGTTCGCTTTGATATGTTCGCTTACCCGAAACGGCAAAAACTGCGCCTGCTCGCCTGGCTGATCAGCTTCCCCGCGGTGTGGCGGCACCGTGTTCAAATCATAAAGGTGCGTACGGCGGGCCTCAAGCCGCCGTTTGTCCTTTTGTGCAATCATAACGCGTTTCTCGACTTCAAGGTCACGACGGCGGCCATTTTTCCGCACAGGGCGAACTATGTCGTCGCGATCGACGGGTTTACGTCGCCAACGAAAAACGGTTTCAAAAGCCGCGAAGGCCTGCTCCGGACGGTCGGATGCATCTGCAAGCGTAAGTTCACCAACGACGCGATCCTCGTGCGGCAGCTTAACCGCGTGATCAAAAACGGCGACATCGCCGTTCTGTATCCGGAGGCGCGCTACTCGCTCTGCGGAACCAACGCGGTGCTGCCGGAATCGCTCGGGAAGCTTTGCAAACTCCTGAAGGTTCCCGTCGTCACGCTCATCATGAGCGGGCACCATGTCAATTCGCCGTTCTGGAATCTCAAGGACCGCGGCGTTTACCGTACCGAAGCGGTGATGACGCAGCTTTTCACGGCCGAAGGCCTCGCCTCCGCGAGCGTCGACGAAGTCAACGCGCAGATCGGGCAGGCTTTTACCTACGACGACTACGACTGGCAGAAGGTGCGCGGCGTGCGCACCCCGTATAAAAAACGCGCGGAAGGCCTGCACAAGGTTTTGTATCAGTGCCCCGCCTGCAACGCCGAATATGAAATGTCGTCCGAGGGGACGAAACTTTGCTGCAACGCGTGCCACAAGAGCTGGACGATGCTGGAAGACGGCTCTTTGCAGGCCGACGACGGAAATACGGAGTTTTCGCACATCCCCGATTGGTTCGAGTGGGAGCGCGACAATGTGCGTGAGGAGATCGAAAGCGGATCGTATGGCGTCGCCTGCCCCGTCCGGGTCGAGTCGCTGCCGAATGCGAACGGTTACGTCCACCTCGGAAACGGCGTGATGACGCACGACCAAAACGGCTTTAACGTCAAAGTCGGCGGCCCGTACGGTAATTTCGAAATGCACAAACCCATACAGTCCCTGTATTCGTGTCACATCGAATACAATTACCTGGGCAAGTATGGCGACTGCGTCGACCTCAACACGCTCGAAGACACATGGTATTGCTACCCGTACGACTGCGATTTCTCCGTAACGAAGTTCGCCCTCGCAACGGAAGAGCTCTATAAATGGCAGAAACAAAAGCATTGACGCCGCTGCGATTCGAAAAAAACCGCCGTACGGCGGTTTTTACGTTTGTCATTCAGGTTCGGCCTGCCGGACCATCTCGATTTCATAAACCGCATCGTTCAGCGCACGGGTGTCGCCGGTTTCCCGGAACCCGTTTTTTTGATACATCCTTTGCGCAACCGCATTGGTGTTGAGCACCCAGAGCGTCGGGACGCCTGCGCATTGCCGGATTGCGAAATCGAGGAGCAGCGTTCCGTACCCCCGCTGCTGCTTCTCCGGCAAAACGTACAGGTTCTCGATCAGATCGTCCCAAACGGTGACGACGCCGACCGGCTCCCCGTCCGTCAGCATAAAAAGCCGCTTTCCCTGTTTCATCTCGCCGCGCAGATAGGCCGCCTGCCGCTCCGGCGTATGCAGGGCGACGAACTCCGGGGAACAGAGCGCGGTATGCGACGCTTTCCAGGAAAGCGAATGGACGTATGCCGCCTGCAAGACGGTTTCTTCCGTAACCTGTTCGATCATACGTTTCATCTCCGCAGTGTTCCTCCAAACGTGCTGATAACGATGAAAGCCCGAATATTCCACTCCATTTCTCGTCCTCCGTTAAACAATTTTGACGCCGAGCATAACGGCGATGTCGGCAGCCTGTAGAATGCCTATTTTGACGCCGTAGAGCTCGCGAAACGTGTCGGACACCATAATGCCGGTAATGATGCAGTCCGACAGGTCGATCCCCTTGAGCGCGGTTTTAAAGAAGTCCGCGCGGCTTAAGTCGACGTTGCCCAGTTTCAGCTTTTTAAAACGGGATTCCGTAAAAAAGGCTTCCTTGCAGAGGCAGTCTTTCAGGGAGCAGCTTTCCCAGACCGACTTGGTAAAATTGGCATAACAAAGCGAGCTGTCGAAAAAAGTCGTCTCCTTAAAATGATTGCAATTCATGTCAGCGCCGTCGCCCCGGCAGGATTCGATACAGGACTGTTTCCAGTAGCTTTCCGTAAAGTTGCAGTTCGAAAAATCGCACTTGACGAAGCGGACGTTGTAAAAGCCGACCCGGAGGAAGGTGCAGCGTTCGAATCTGCAGTCCTGAAACGTGACCAGTTTGAAATCCAGCTTGGAACAGTCCGCGTCGGTCAGGGTTTCGTTTTCAAACGTCGCGCCTTCAACAGGATCTTCCGTGCTTTTTGCTTCGTCGATTTGCTCTCTGAGCATGTCTCGCTCCTTTTTTTCTGATTGTTTTATTTTACTACGGATCGGGCGTTCGTGAAAGGCCGCCGGGCGATTCTATCGTTGGTTTTCGCATTCGGGTTCATATAAAAAACGAACCGCCCGTAGAAGGACGGCTCATCGTTTGGTACCCAGTAGGGGAGTCGAACCCCTGTCACCGCCGTGAGAGGGCGGCGTCCTAGGCCACTAGACGAACTGGGCGCGGTTGCAGGCAATATGATACAAAAAAAACGCGCCTCTGTCAACAGGAATTTTGCGATATAAAACCCGGAGCGTACCCTTCCCCGCCGTTTATCGGCTTATTGACCGCTGCACGGCCCGCTTGTTATACTGATGGAAAGCCGCAAACGCAACAAAAAGAATACAGGAGTATGCTATGAAAATTGAAATCGGAACGGATCGTCCCGGACATTTCGTTGCGGAATGGCCTAGGCAGTTCGACATTTTTTCGCATTTTGAATTTGTCTGCGGGATTCCGCAGACGCTCTTTGCCGTGACGACGTATAAAAAGAATCGCATGCCGAACGTATGCCCGCAGTCGTGGAGTTCGTTCGTCAGCGGAAAGGACGGCTATTACGCGGTCCTGGGCGGCCTGATGGAGCGCACGCATACGTACCGGAATATCGAACGGGAGCGTTGTTTCTGCGTCAACTTCCTCTCGCCGGAGTATTACGGCGCTATGATGCGGTCCATCGAATCGAACGGCGAATCGGCGGACGAATTTGCAGTCTGCGGGTTTTCCCCGCTGCCCTGCCGAACGATCGACGCGCCTTCGATCGCCGAAAGCTTCCTGTCTCTCGAGTGCGAACTGAGCGATATCGCAACGCCGGCGTCCGGCGCGGTTTCGCTCGTTATCGGGAAGGTGCTGCGCGTAACCGCCGAGGAAAATTACGCGGACGGTATCGACGCGAAGTACGGCGAAGCGGGGTTCTCCTTCAACATCCATTCGCCGATGAATGTGAAAACCGGCGTTTGCGACGATGTGGGCGTCGCGACGCTGAAGCCGCCGCGAAGGGTCAAGTAAAAGCCGGCGCCCGCGAATCGTTTGCATTTTATCAGGACGGCGTGGATCAAAGCCCCGCATTTACAGCATTTGTGCAACATGATAAAATGGTATCGTATCCAATCGAAGAAAACTTTATAATGATGACTGAAACGTACGTTTTCATAAATGAATGACAGGAGGCGCTCGATGAAGCGTAAAGATCTCGACAAATTCAAAGGTTGTTTGTTCGGCGGCGCTGTTGGCGACGCGCTGGGTTATGCGGTTGAGTTTCTGAATATCGAGCAGATAAAAGAGCAATACGGCGAAAACGGCATCACGGAAATCGAAATGGAAGACGGCTCGGCCTGCGTTTCGGACGACACGCAGATGACGTTGTTTACGGCAAACGGCATCCTCGTGGCGGAAACGGCGAAACGCCTCCTTGGCGACGACAAGAGCCTTGAGCGCCATCTTCATAACGCCTATATGGACTGGCACAGGACGCAGCGGTTCGGCCACAGCAAGGGCAAGGACGTCACAAGCTGGGTATACCACGTGCCGGCGATGCATTCCGTGCGCGCGCCGGGCGGAACCTGCCTGCGCTCGCTTTCCAGCGGCGTGCTCGGGACGATGGAACACCCGATCAACTCCAGCAAGGGCTGCGGCGGCGTGATGCGCTGCGCGCCGATCGGCCTGTTTTACGACCGGGCGCACTATCCGCTCAAATGGGTCGATTTTGCAGGCGCAAAATCCGCGGCGCTGACCCACGGGCATCAGCTTGGTTTCCTTTCCGCCGCGGCGATGGTGCATATCGTCAATCAGTGCGTCTACGGCGATTTTTCCGGAGAAAACGCGCTGTTCGATATTGCGCAGGATTGTATTTTAGCGTTAAAATCGGAATTCAAAACGTTTGAAAAAATTGAAAAGCTCAACGCGCTGCTCGAGCGTGCAATTTCGCTTGCGCAGGAGAATGCGGCGCCGCAGTTCGCGATCGCGCAGCTTGGCGAAGGCTGGGTTGCGGAAGAAGCTGTTGCAATCGCACTCTACTGTGCGTTAAAATACAAAGACGATTTCCGCAGCGCCCTGATCGCGTCGGTAAACCACAGCGGCGACTCCGATTCCACCGGTTCGCTGACGGGCAACATCCTCGGCGCATATGCCGGATATGACAAAATCCCCGCGAGCATGCTTGAAAACCTTGAACTGTATGATGTGATAAAAGTCGTCACCGAAGACCTTTACGCCCTTTGCGGAACGGAAGACAACGACGTCTGCTATTCCGAAAACTGGCAGCATAAATACATTAAGGCGGATTATAAACTAACATGAATTTGGACAAACCGAATCAGCAGCCTTCCAGGCGGACAACTATATTACGTATAACGAGTCTCGTTGCTGCACTGCTGGTGATTGCGTTGATTGTAATCGTTGCCATCAATGCAATCTTGCCTGGATTCCTAGATGTTCTGGAGCGCGGCGACCAGACCGAAATCGAGCAGTATATCCGAAGCTTCGGCAGCATCCGCGGCGTACTGCTTGCTTTCTTGCTGCAATTTATCCAGATACTGAGCATCTTCTTTCCCGGCGGGCCGATTCAGATCGCCATCGGCATCGTTTTCGGCACGCTGGAAGGCTTTTTGATCTGTCACATCGGATATGTTTCTGCCAACTTATTGGTATTCTACTCCGCCCGCAAGCTTGGCAACCGTCTGGACCAGCTCTTTGCCGGAAGCAACCGGACGAAGCGCCTGCGTTTTATTTCGGAAGCAAAGCATCCGGGGTATGTGGTCGCGCTGTCCTGCCTGATGCCGTTTCTGCCGAACGGGCTCGTGCCGTACATTGCGGCGCGCACGAAGATTTCAACGCTGCATTTTCTGATTTCGGTATATTTCGGCAGCATCCCGACGCTTCTGGTGCTCTGCGCAATCGGAAACAAAATACTGCTTGGCGACTACCTGAAAGTCGTGTTGCTCTGCGTGCTGCTCGGCGCCGGCGTGCTGCTATTGTACCTCTACCGGCGTAAACTCTTCGCGCTGGCAGAACGCATAAACACCTATTTCGAGTCGCGAAAGAACCGGCCTTCTTCCTGAAGTTCGATCGTTTCCACGGATTCATTGTTCCTCGGGGCCCAGTCCGCGGAGCGTGCAGATGCCGATTGCACACCGTATTCCGGCCGCAGCGTCGCGGACGTAGTCCGGCGCGTGCGCCTTGGGGTCGGTTTCATTGCGCGGCCTGTACTGCTGAAGGTAAAAACGCTTGCAGCCTTTCACGAGCAGCGCGGCGTTCACCGCATCCTCCGCCGTTAGCTGCGGCGCGAACGTCAAGCGGTATTCATGCGGAATCGCGCTGTTTCTCAGCAGCGCGATACTTTTTTGAAGCGCGTCCGTATCGACGGCTGTCTGGGCGATTTCACCGTATTTTTCAAGCGGCGCTTTCACGTCCATAGCGACATAGTCCAACAGATTTTTACTCAGGAGGGACTGGATCACGTTCGGCTTTGTGCCGTTTGTGTCCAGCTTGACGCGGTATCCCATTTCGCGTACGCGCAGGACGAACGGTTCGAGGTTTTGCTGGAGCGTCGGTTCCCCGCCGGAAACGACGACCGCGCCGAGCGTGCCGGCGCGTTTTTCCAGAAATGCCAGCACGGCTTCTTCCTCGATCAGCGGCGTGTCCTTTTTCAGGATATGCGCGTTGTGGCAGTAGATGCAGTTGAAATTGCAGTATGGCGTGAAAACCACCGCGCAGATCTCGCCCGGATAATCGACAAACGAATTCTTTTGAAAACCTGCAATCAGCAAGGTCGGTCCCTCCAGTCGTATCGTTTCATAAAAAAAATCGGAGACATGTCGCAAGGCACGTCTCCAGTCACAGAAATCAGCATTCTTTGCGGAAAGCGCGCAATCCGTAAACGGTCAGATCACGAACTTTTTGCGCATGATATACTCTTCCTTCTTGCCCGGGTTGTAATTTTGCACCGGACGCAGGTAGCCGACCACGCGCGACCAAACCTCCGCTTTCTGCCCGCAGGTCGGACAGGTAAAATGCTCGCCAGCGATATAGCCGTGCTCCTTGCAGATCGAAAACGTCGGCGTAATGGAGATATACGGCATTTTGTACTTTTCAAACAGCGTTTTTATCAGCGTTTTTGCCGTTTCGATATCCTCGATCCGTTCGCCGATATACAGGTGCTGCACCGTTCCGCCCGTGTAGAGCGACTGCAATTCATCCTGCAGGTCGCAGCACTCGAAGACGTCGTCCGTATAGCCGACAGGTAGCTGCGTGGAGTTCGTATACATCGGCTCCTCGATGCCGGACTGGATGATGTCCGGATATTTTTCCTTGTCGAGCTTGGCGAGGCGGTAACTCGTGCCTTCCGCAGGCGTGGCTTCGAGATTGTAGCTGTGTCCCGTCTCTTCCTGGAATTCGATCATCAGATCGCGTAAAAAGTTCATGACTTCCAGTGAAAACGCGAGCCCTTCGGGGCTGCCGATGTCCTTTCCAACAAAATTCAGGCAGCATTCGTTCATGCCGATGAGACCGATCGTGTTAAAATGGTTCGTCCAGTACTCGCCGGTACGCGCCTTGACGTTTCTCAGATAGTGCATGGAGTACGGATAAAGCCCCTGCTCCGTCTGCCGTTCGATGATTTTGCGTTTGATTTCGAGGCTCGTCTTGCCGAGCGTCGCGATCTTACGGAGACGCTCGAAGAAATCTTCCTTAGACGTTGCGAGGTATCCGATTCGCGGCAGATTCACGGTGTAAACGCCGATACTGCCCGTCATCGGGTTGCTGCCGAACAGGCCGCCGCCGCGCTTCCTGAGCTCGCGTTTATCGATCCTGAGCCGGCAGCACATGGAAACCGCATCCTCCGGGGACAGGTCGGAGTTGACATAGTTCGCAAAATACGGGATGCCGTATTTGCAGGTGATCCGCATAAAGTCGTCCACGACGGGATTCGACCAGTCGAAGTCCTTCGTGATATTGATGGTCGGAATCGGGAACGTAAAGACGCGGCCCTTTGCATCGCCCTCCAGCATTACGGCGCAAAACGCCCTGTTGAACAGGTCCATCTGCTCCTGAAAGTCGCCGTAGGTCTTGTCCATATAGTTCCCGCCAAGGATGACCGGCTCGTTTTTCAGCGTGGACGGCACCTTGATGTCGAACGTGAGGTTCGAAAACGGGCACTGGAACCCGACGCGCGTCGGCACGTTGATGTTGAAAACGAACTCCTGCAGGCACTGGCAAACCTGCTCGAACGTCATATTGTCGTAATACACGAACGGCGCGCAGTAGGTGTCGAACGAGCTCCATGCCTGAGCGCCCGCCGTCTCGCCCTGTGTAGTGAACGTGGAGTTGACGATTTGCCCCAGAAACGAACGCATATGCTTTGCGGGCTTGCTTTCCACCTTGCCTTCCACCCCGCCGAATCCCTCCGAAAGGAGCTGGCGAAGGTCCCACCCCGCGCAGTACGGACCGAAGAAGCCGAGGTCGTGGATATGCGCGTCTCCGCTTTCGTGCGCCTTGCAGATGTCGATCGGATAGATTTCGTACAGCCAGTACTTTTTGGTGAACGCTTCGCGGACATAGTTGTTGAGGCCGTTTACGCTGCGCTGCATGTTGGCGTTTTCCTTAACGCCCCAGTCGCGGTCGTCCAGATAGTCGCCAAACATGTCGATGGTAGCGCCGATCAGCGCATTGATGTCGCGCGTGCCGCGGCGCTTTTCACGATAGAGGATATACGCCTTGGCGGTCTTGGCGTGCCCCGCTTCGATGAGCACTTTTTCCACGAGATCCTGAATGCCCTCCACGTCCGGCACCGTCTGCGGGTACTTCTGCTCGGCGAGACGAATTACCTCGTCGGTCAGTCGTTCGGACAGCTCTTCGTCTGTGCCGTTCACCGCCTGTGCCGCTTTCCAGATGGCGTTTTTTATTTTATTGCGGTCAAAGCTTTCCTTTCGACCGTTGCGTTTGATAATTTCCTGAAACATACCTGTCAGCCCCCTTTTTCGTGTCGCAGTACCAGTTTACCGGCAGGCATATTTTGTGTCAAGGGACGGCGATGCATACCAGATGTTGATATTTTCTGTGGATAATCTGTGGACAATTCACTCAAAATGGAAACCAAAAGTAAAAAACGCGTAAAATATGCGGCTTTTCAGCGGTCTTGCAAGAAGCGCAAAAAATGAAATAATGTATATCGATGAGCCACAGTGCATTTTCATGTATTTTGTTTAAAAAGATTTCATATTTCAACGAATCTTTGTCCACAATATTTTGTATGTGGTCCGCGTAATGCAACCAATATATTGTGGTATCGCCCACGACATACAGATTCCAACCAAAACGGAAGCACCGGCGCGTCTGAAAACGCGCCGGTGCCGGTTTAGGAGGTATTCGCCTTACAGGTCGAACTGTTTGACAATGAGGGAAACGATCTCCTCGCCGATACGCTGCTGCGCTTCCTTCGTGGACGCGCCGATATGCGGCGTGCAGCTTACGCCCGGATGCGAGTAGAGCGCGGCGTTCTTCGCGGGCTCTTCGGCATAGACGTCGAGTCCCGCGCCGTAGACCTTCCCGCTTTCGAGCGCTTCCAGAAGCGCCTGCTCGTCGACGTTCGTCCGGCGCGAGGTGTTGATGATCACCACCCCGTCCTTCATCCAGGCGAGCGTGTCCCTGTTCACCAGCGGCTGACCGGGCAGCGAAGGCACGTGCAGCGAAATGATATCCGAAGAGGCGAGCAGTTCGTCCATCTCGACGTAACGCATGGTTTCGCACTCCAGTTTGGGTACCTTGTAGATATCATACGCAAGCACGTTCATGCCGAGCGCCTGGCAGCGGCTGCCCAGTGCCTGGCCGATTCTGCCGTATCCCACGATGCCGATGGTCTTGCCGGACAGTTCGAAGCCCACGTAGGATTTCTTTTCCCATTTGTTTTCGCGCATGGTATGCCCCGCGATCGAAATATGCCGTGCAACGGACAACATATGCGCAAGCGCAAGCTCCGCAACCGCGTTCGAGCTGGCGCGCGGCGTGTTGCATACGCTGATGCCGTGTCCCTCCGCGCAGACCTTGTCGATGTTGTCGATGCCGACGCCCGCGCGGATGACGAGCTTGAGCCGGCCGCTCGTGCATGCGGCGTCGATTTGTTGTTCCCGCACCTTGGTCGCGCTGCGCACGACCAGCACGTCGTAATCCTTCACGGCCTCGCAGAGTTCGTCCGGCTCGTAGTGTTTTACGTCGACCTGGCAACCCTTGGCTTCCAGCGTTGCAATCGCGCTTTTGTCCATGCCGTCGCTGGCAAGAATCTTAATCATATGTTACTCCTTCCGTCCAATCCGCTTAAAATTTTATTGATGCTCGGCTTCGTACTGCCGGAGGAAATCAACCATCGCCTCCACGCCTTCTTTCGGCATTGCGTTATAGATGGAGGCGCGCAGCCCGCCGACGCTCTTGTGACCCTTGAGGTTGTCGAATCCGGCCGCTTTCGTCGCCGCGACGACCTCCGCGTCCAGTTCCTTGCTTTTCGTCACGAACGGAATGTTCATCAGCGAGCGGCTCCCGGGTTCGACCGTGCCGGTGAACATCTTGCTGGAATCGAGGAAGTCGTACACGATCTTCGCCTTCTCTTCGTTTATGCGCTGCATGGCGGAGAGCCCGCCGATCTTTTTGAGGTATTTGAACACCTTGCCGCACACGTAGATGCACCAGCAGTTCGGCGTGTTGTACATCGAGCCGCTCTTTGCGTGCGTGTCGTAACGCATGTAGATCGGCGTCCAGGCGGGCACGTCTTCCCGAATCAGGTCCTCGCGGATGATGACGACCGTCATGCCCGCGGGGCCGACGTTTTTCTGCACGCCCGCATAAATCAGGCCGTAGTCGCTAACGTTGCACGGCTTGCTGAGGAACATCGACGATTGGTCGGCAACCAGAATCTTGCCCTTGGTATTCGGCAGCTTCGGATAGGTCAGACCGTGGATCGTTTCGTTTTCGCAGATGTAGACGTAGTCCGCGTTTTCGTCGATCGCCAGGTCGCTCCCGTCCGGCACATACGTGTAATTCTTGTCTTCGCTCGAAGCGACGATGTTGATCTTGCCGTATTTCTTAGCTTCCGCGATCGCCTTGTTCGACCATGCGCCGGTCTGGATGTAATCCGCAACGCCGTTTTTCATGAGGTTGATCGGAATCATGGCGAACTGCAGCGTCGCGCCGCCCTGAATAAAGAGCACCTTGTAGTTGTCCGGTATGCCCATCAGCTCGCGAAGGTCCGCCTCCGCTTCGTCGATGATGGTCTGGAATACCTTGGAACGGTGCGACATCTCCATCACGCACATGCCGCTGCCTTTGTAGTTCATCATCTCCGCGGCGACTTCTTCCAGCACTTCGACGGGCATTGTCGCCGGACCAGCTGAAAAATTGTAAATCCGTTCGTACTTCATACAACACGCTCCTAATAGATTTTTTCATTATAATTATTTTTTTTTGACCACTAGCGACTACATTATAACCTTCAATGGGCCGCAATTCAACCTTGAATCCGGTAAAAATGCCGCATTTTGAAAAAATATTTTTAGTATGGCAAACTTTAATTATGGAACATGCAAAAGCCTGCGTCCGTAAAATAGACGCAGGCCGATGTGTGTCGACAATGTGGGAAATCACCGTTCTTCTCGGAAATATGCATTGCCGAGGCTGGCCGGAGGTTGGTTTTCGCGCTTTCTTCTGAGCGCAACCATGATCAGAACAAAAACGGTGACGAGATACGGAAGCATCTTGAATATCTCCTGCGAGCTCCTCGTAAGTCCGGGGATGTAGAAGAACAGCCAGTACAGCGCACCGAACAGATACGCGCCCCAGATGGTCCGCTTCGGCTTCCATGTTGCGAAAATGACCAGCGCGACAGCGAGCCAGCCAAGCGCTTCGATCGTGCCGTCGTTCGCCCAGGTCCCTTTCGTGTAGTCCATCACGTAGTACAGGCCGCCCAGTCCGGAAATGCCCGCTCCGAGGCAGGTGGCCAGGTACTTGTATCTCGCAACGGAAATGCCCGCCGCGTCCGCCGTGGCCGGATTTTCGCCTACGGCGCGGAGGTTCAGTCCGACGCTTGTTTTGTTGATGAACCATCCCATGAAGATCGCGAGGATAATGGAAAGGTACACCATAAACCCATAGCTCAGGAACAGCTTGTCGACGATGCCCCACCCGTCCGTTAAATGCTGCGTCGCACGGAATGCGGCGCTCGTCGTGGAAACGGAAATCTGCCCGACGCCGCCGGCAAGTTTCATCAGCGAGCCGCCGAAGAAATTGGCGACGCCGCCCGAAAAAATCGTGAGCGTGAGGCCGGTGACGTTTTGATTCGTGCGCAGCGTAATCGTCAGGAAGCTGAAGATCAACCCGCCGAGCATGGCCACGGCAAACGCGCAGACGAGCGCAATCACGATACAGAGGAATTTGCTGGGCTCCGTCACGGCGTTTTCATAGAAAAAGACGCCGGCCAGTCCCGCGATACCGCCAAGATACATCACGCCCGGGACGCCAAGGTTCAGGTTGCCGGATTTCTCGGTTAAAATTTCACCGACCGCTCCGAACATAATGATCGTGCCAAAGACGACTGCGGCCTGAAATAAAGAGATGAATTCTGTCATTTGTCATCCTCCTTGGCACTCCCGCGGAATATAACTTTAAAGTTGATGAAGAACTCGCTGCCGAGGATGAAGAACAGGATGATGCCCGTGATCATCTCGGAAACGTAGTCGTTTAGCTGGAACTGCGACGCGATTTCGATTGCGCCGCGTTCCAGAAACACGATCAGCGCCGAAATCAGGATCATGACAAAGCTGTTGAATTTTGCCAGCCATGCGATGATGATTGCCGTGAATCCGCGACCGCCCGCCGTGCTGGTCGAAATCGTATGACTCGCGCCTGCCACGGCGAGAAAACCAGCCACGCCGCAGATCGCACCGGAAAGGAGCATGGACCGGACGATGACCCGTTTTACGTTAATCGCCGCATAGCGCGCGGTGTTTTCGCTTTCGCCGACGACCGCTATTTCGTATCCGTGTTTCGTATATTTCAGGTAGACGTACATCAGCACCACAAGCGCCAGCACGATGATCACGTTCAGTGTGTACGACTGTCCGAAAATCGACGGAAACCACCCCGCCTTGGTCGTCGGGTTGATGATGCCGACGGAGTTGCTGCCGTACGGGTGCTCCCATTTTGCAACAAAGAAGGACGTAAACTGGATGGCGATGTAATTCATCATCAGCGTAAACAGCGTTTCGTTCGCATTCCAGTACGCCTTGAAAACGGCCGGTATCGCACCCCAGATGCCGCCCATCAGCGCGCTGCAGAGAAGCATGAGCAGCAGAAGCGGCAAGAGCGGTATTTTATCGCCCAGGTAAATCATGCAAGCCGCGGCGACGATGCCGCCGACAAGCACCTGGCCTTCCGCGCCGATGTTCCAAAATCGCATTTTAAACGCGGGCGCCAGTCCAACCGAAATGCACAGAAGCATCATGATATCGCGAATCCAGACCCAGATGCGTTTGTTCGTGCCGAACACGCCCCTGAACATCGCCTTATAGACTTCGATCGGGTCCAGCTTGACGATTGCATAGATGATGATGCCGCAAATGAACAGCGAAAGAACGATTGCGATCAGGCGAATCATCCATGCGCGCCACAACGGAATCGAACTGCGCTTGCTGATGCGCATAAAAGGTTCATTATATTCATTCTTCATGATCCTGCGTTCCCTCTCCCAGATGTGTCATCATTAAGCCGACGGCCTCCTTCGTCGTGTTGCGACCGTCGACAATGCCGCTGACCTTACCTCCGCACAAGACCATAATGCGGTCGCAGAGCTCTAACAGCACATCCAAATCCTCGCCAACAAAGATGACGGCGGCGCCGCGCTTCTTTTGCTCGCTGAGAAGATGATAAATATTATATGAAGTGTTGATGTCCAGGCCGCGCACGGCATAAGCGGACATCAGCAACTGTGGTTCCATGGAAATCTCCCTGCCCACCAGTACCTTCTGAACGTTGCCGCCGGAGAGCTTGCGCACGGCCGTGTTCAGGTTGGGCGTTACGACTTCAAGCTCATCCACAACGGTTTCGGCCAGTTTTTTGGGCTTTTTACGGTCCGCAAACGGTCCCGACCCGTTCGAATAGCTCCGGAGCATCATATTGTCGATGAGGTTCATGCTCCCGACAAGTCCCATTCCAAGCCGGTCTTCGGGAACGAACGCAAGCGCGACGCCGAGGTTCTTGATGTCCAGCGGATGCATGCCGGAAAGCTCCTCCGGGTCCCCCTCCCCCGGCAAAAACTTAATACTGCTGCAGTCCTGGCAGCATTGCAGGCCTGCGATGGATTCCAGCAGTTCCTTCTGTCCGCTGCCGGAAATGCCGGCAACGCCGAGAATTTCGCCGCTGTACGCCGTAAAGCTCACATCGTCGAGGCGCTTGACGCCGTCCGCATCACAGACGGTAAGGCCGTTGACGATCAGACGCGGTTTTGGATCGACAGGCTCGGAGCGCTCGATATCCAGCGACACGGCGCGGCCGACCATCATTTCGGTCAGCTTCAGCGCGTCAGTTTCGGAGGTCGGCACGTCGCCGATATACTTGCCTTTCCTCAAAACCACAACACGGTCGGAAATTTCCAGCACCTCGTGCAGCTTATGGGTGATGATGATGATGGACTTGCCGTCGTCCTTCATATTGCGCATCACGCAAAACAGCTTCTGCGTTTCCTGCGGGGTCAGAACGGCGGTCGGTTCGTCCAGTATCAGGATGTCGGCGCCGCGATAAAGGACCTTTACGATCTCAAGCGTCTGCTTTTCCGAAACGGACATGTCGTAAACCTTCTTGTCGGGATTCACGACAAACCCGTAGCGGTCACAGATATCCTTGACGACGGCGCGTACTTTTTTTAAGTCTACAAGGCGCGACTCATTCAGGCCGAGGATGATGTTCTCGGCGGCCGTCAGCACGTCCACCAGCTTAAAGTGCTGATGAATCATGCCGATATGCAGGTCGAACGCATCCTTGGGCGATCGGATCGAAACCTCGGTGCCATCGACGAAAATCCTCCCGCTGTCGGGCAGATAGATTCCCGAAAGTACGTTCATCAGCGTGGTTTTCCCGCTGCCGTTTTCACCAAGCAGCGATAGGATTTCACCATGGCAGATATCGATGCTGACTTTGTCATTTGCCACCACAGGCCCGAAGGTCTTGGTGATATTCTCCATTCGGACCGCTGTTCTCGTTTCCAAACGTGTCAATCCTTTCTGCGTGTAACGGAAGGAGCGGCCGAAAGGCCGCTTCTCCCGTTTCGATTAGATTTTTTAGCTTAACTCTGTGATGCCGTCGATACGGAGCGAGAAGTACGGAGCGCTGCGGAATTCGGACTCATGGAAATATCCGTCGGAGATGCACTCTTCGGTCGAGCCTTCGTACTGGACAGCGGTGTAGTCGGCGTTCATCGTGGAGAAGTCGAACGTCGAGCTCGTCAGCGTTTCGCCGCCGATGGTGAAGGTGGAGGTATCGAAGACATGCAGGGTACCGTCCTTGAGGGCGGCGATGACTTCGTCAACCTTTTCCTGCGTTCCCGCTGCGCAGCTGTCGCCGAGCGCGGAGATCATAACGGCGTCCTCATTGTAGCCGCCGGAATAATCGGACTGCATCCCGTTACCGTCGATGAAATCCTGCAGGATATCCGTGTACAGCACGGACCAGTTGTTCTGGGCGCTGGTCAGAGCGGCGCTCGGAGCTACGGAGAGCATGTCGACGTTGTAGCCGATGCTGTAGTGCACTTCGCCCGCGTCAAGCTTGGCCTGAACTGCGGAGGGCGCGCCGGTGGAGTCTGCGTGCTGGCCAATGATGACGCAGCCCTTGGACATCAGCGTGTTGGCGGCTTCCGCTTCTTTCGTCATGTCAAACCAACTGTTCGTGTAAAGAACGTCCATGTGCGCATCCGCAACGATCGACTTGATGCCAAGGTAGAACGCGGTGTAACCGCTGACCACTTCGGCATACGGATAAGCGCCGACGTAACCGATGTAAGGATCGGTTACGGTGCCCGCATCCATAAGCTCTTTGAGCTTCAGGCCGGCGACGACGCCGGACACATAGCGGGATTCATAGGTGTACGGGAAGAAGTTGACGACATTGTCGAGGCCGCAGACAGCAGCCGTATCACCGGTCGCCGGGCAAAATACGACGTCGGGATACTCTTCGGCAGCCTGCACCATGTAGGACTGATGCGAATAGCTGTTGGAGAAGATGATCTGGCATCCCTGCTCAGCGAGGTCAACAGCGGTGTCATAGCACGTTTCGTCTTCCGGGATGGAATACTTCCAGATGACCTGGTCGTCGTTGATGCCAAGATTCGCCATAGCACCCTTGATGCCCTCGATATGGGCATAGGTGTAACCTTCATTCTCGTCTCCGACAAGAATGACGCCAATCTTGAGCTCCTGATCACCGGTATCGGCTTCTTTTGCGCATCCGACAAAGGCAAAAGCCAATGCAGCAACCAGAATCAGAGCAATGATTTTTTTCATGGTTATCCTCCTGCTGTAATTGATTTATTGCAACACCGCAAGAAACGATGAAACAACCACGCGTTTGATGACACTTATTGTAACACCATTTGTTCGGTGAAACAACCTAAAATATGTAATAACATTCGCTTTTTATACAAATTATTACTAAATGGAGCGAATAAAATGTATAAATATTCGTTATTGCGTCAGTTCTTCCTTCGTTTGGCGTATATACGCGTTTGTCTGAGTGTGGTGTGCTTTGCCTATCGGATCCGCCCGCTTGCCTCAAGGGCCCGGATATCCGGGTCGCATTTAAACGGCTCCCCCGCGGCGATCATGGCGTTTTTCACGTCTTTGAGCCCGCTTCCGGTCGAAATGACCGTTACGCTTTCGTTAGATTTGACGATGCCCTCCGCAACCGCGCGTTTGATCCCCGCCGTTGCGGTGACGCCCGCCGGTTCGCCGAAGACGCCTTCCGTGCGGCCGAGCAGCCGCATTGCGTCCAGAATCTCGTCGTCCGAAACGGCGATCCATGCGCCATGGCTGGCGTAAACGGCACGCTGCGCTTTTTTTGGATTGCGCGGAACGCCGACGGCGATGCTGTCGGCCAGCGTGTTTTCCGGCGTCGGCGTCAGTTCCCCGCCGCGCTTGTCCGCGTCGACAAACGGACAGCATCCGGTGGACTGTACGCCGAGTATTTTCGGGATGCGATCGATCATTCCAAGCTGCAGCAGGTCGTAAAAGCCATTGTACACGCCGCCGATGGTGCAACCGTCGCCGACGGACACCGCGACCCAGTCGGTCGGGTTCCAGTTCAGTTGCTCTGCAATCTCCAGCGCAACGGTCTTCTTCCCCTCCGTCAGGATCGGGTTGATGCCGGCGTTCCTGTTATAAAAGCCCCATTTTTCGATAGCGGCTTTGCTGAGCTCGAACGTCTGGCGGTAATCGCCCTTTACGCTGACGACGTTCGCGCCGAAGATCAGAAGCTGGGCGACCTTGCCCATTGGCGCGCGTTCCGGGACGAAGATAACCGTTTTAAGGCCCATCCGCGCGGAATTGCCGGCAAGCGAACTCGCCGCATTACCCGTTGAAGAACAGGAAACCGTGTCGTAACCGAGCTCGATCGCCTTTGCGACGGCAACGCCGCTTGCGCGGTCCTTGAGCGAGCCGGTCGGATTCAGGCCGTCGTCTTTTATATACAGCGTTTCAATGCCGATCTGCCGGCCAAGCCGGAGAGAACGGTACAGCGGCGTCCATCCGATCCTAAGAAAGTCGGCGAGAGACTCGCCGGCAATCGGCATCAGCGCACGGTAGCGCCACATGCTGTTGTCCGTATCTTTTTTTAGCGTTTCCTTTGAAAATACGCGCTTGATTTCCGAATAGTCGTAAACGATGTCCAGTATTCCCTTTTCCCCGCAGGACGGGCACGTCATAAGCTCCGGACCAAATGGATATTCCCTGCCGCAGATGGTGCAGCGATATCCGGCAATACGCTTCATAAGGACACCTCGAATCTTAGATGCAATATTCTGTCGATTGCGTCCCGCGCTGGTTGCGCCAAAACAATTGACAGATACATCATACCGCAAGATTTTCAAAATGTACAGTAAAAAATAGTGTGCTGAACAAAATTATTATGGCCGAAATATTTTTGTAATTCAAGGGCCCATCGTATTGCGCGTTTCGGAAAGCGTATAGTATAATACCCTTGTAAATCTGTTGGAAACGGCCTGTTTTCATATTGTTTCGCAGAATTTAAAACCACACAATGTAATCGGTCACATAACATTGCATTTCGCGAAGGGAGATTCATGGCTTATGTTGCTTATCGGAAACGGAAGACTCGTAACCAGAGACAGCGGTTTGTTTCTTAAAGACGGGGCGGTTGTTACGGACGGCGCTCTGATCCAGGATATCGGGGCCACGGAAGAGATGAAGGAAAAATACCCGCAAGCGGAGTTCGTCGACGCAAACGGCGGCGTGATCATGCCGGGGCTGATCAATGCGCATAACCACATCTACAGCGCGTTTGCCCGCGGACTCTCGATCAAGGGATACGATCCCCACGACTTCAACGACATCCTCGAAGGCATGTGGTGGAAGATCGACCGGCTGCTCACAAAGGAAAACGACAGCCTTTCCGCATACGCGGTTTATCTCGACTGCATCAAAAACGGCGTGACGACGGTCTTCGACCATCACGCGAGCTACTACGACATTCCCGGCAGTCTGGACACGCTCGCGGACGCGGCGAAGGACCTCGGCGTGCGCACCTGCCTGTGTTACGAAGTGTCCGACCGCGACGGCGAGGAAAAGATGAAACAGTCCGTTCTGGAAAACGAGCGGTTGATTCATCGCGCGCAGGCGGACGGGAGCGATATGCTCAAGGGCATGATGGGACTGCACGCGGCGTTCACGCTCTCCGACGAAACGCTCGAGCTGTGCAAAGCGCACACGCCGGATACGACCGGGTTCCATATCCATGTCGCGGAAGGGATGAGCGACCAGATCGATTCGCTGAAAAAATACGGCAAGCGCATCGTCGAGCGGCTGTTCGAGCTGGGCATTCTCGGCGAAAAGACGCTCGCCATCCACTGCGTGCACGTCAGCCCCGCCGAAATGCAGCTGCTGAAGGAGACGGGCACGATGGTGGTGCACAATCCGGAATCCAACATGGGCAACGCCGTCGGCTGCGAACCCACGATCCGCCTTTTTCAGGAAGGCATCCTGCTCGGTCTCGGCACCGACGGCTATACGAACGATATGCTCGAAAGCTACAAGGTCGGCAACATCATCCACAAGCACAACTTATGCGATCCGACGGTCGCATGGGGCGAGATCCCGGCGATGCTGTTCGACAATAACCCGAAAATCGCGGGGCGCTTCTTCAACAGACCGCTCGGCGTGCTGAAAAAGGGCGCGTATGCCGACGTGATCGTAACCGATTACGATCCGCTGACGCCGATGGACGGCAATAACGTCAACGGCCACATCCTCTTTGGAATGAACGGGCGCAGCGTCGTTACGACCGTCTGCAACGGCAAGCTTCTCATGAAAGACCGCAAGGTGCTCGTTGCGGATGAAAAGGCGCTGATGAAGGAGTGCCGCGCAAGCGCGGCGAAGCTCTGGAAGTCGATCAACGGTTAAAAAACGATTACCGAAGGCAGTTTACATATAATAGGATACAGGAGGTTCCAAATGTCAGACCGTATGACCCCAATTCCGTTTGCGGATTTAATGAATTGGATACTCGAAGAACGCAAGCAAGGCAGCGTGTTCGGCATTCGCCGCGCGTTTACCGCGCCGAAGGGCAAGCGGCTCGACCTTTTCGGCGAGCATCTTGAAACGCCGTTCGGCCCGGCCGCCGGTCCGCATACGCAGCTTGCGCAGAATCTGATCGCCGCCTATTATGCCGGATGCCGTTTCTTCGAATTAAAGACGGTTCAAACGCTCGACGGCGAAGACCTGCCGGTTTCAAAGCCCTGCATTCTTGCCGTCGACGAATGCTATAATGTCGAATGGTCGACCGAACTGACCGTTTCGCAGGCGTTCGACGAGTACGTAAAGGCGTGGTTCGCCATCAAGCTCATGAGCTGGGAGTTCGATCTCGGCCGTCCCGACGGATTCATGTTCAACATGAGCGTCGGCTATAATTATGAAGGAATCATCAGTCCGAAGATCGACGCGTTCATCGAAGGGCTGAAAAACGCGTCTTCAACGCCAGTCTGGCGGGAATGCCGCGCTTGGGCGAAGGACAACCTTTCGCGCTTTACGAAGGTCGACGCAAAGTACATCGACGGCGTTTCTCCGCACATCTGCTCGTCCATCACGCTTTCGACGCTGCACGGCTGTCCGCCGCAGGAGATCGAGCGCATTTCGAGCTACCTCATCGAAACGAAGGAGCTCAACACGTTCGTAAAGTGCAACCCCACGCTTCTGGGTTATCAGTTCGCGCGCAAGACCATGGACGACATGGGCTACGACTATCTTGTGTTCGACGATTTTCATTTCAACGACGACCTGCAGTACCGCGACGCGATCCCGATGTTCAAGCGCCTCGTTTCGCTCGCGGAAGGCAAAGGCGTTACCTTCGGGCTGAAGCTGACCAACACCTTCCCCGTCGGCATCGCGAGAAACGAACTGCCCGGAAACGAGATGTACATGAGCGGGCGCGCCCTTTTCCCGCTGACGATCGAGCTGGCGCACCGCATCAGCCATGAATTCGACGGGAAAATGCGCCTTTCGTTCTCCGGCGGCGCGGACATCAACAATATAACGGACCTGTTCGACGCCGGCATCTGGCCGATCACGCTGGCGACCACGCTTTTAAAGCCCGGCGGTTATCAGCGCGCAAAGCAGATTGCGGACGCGCTGGTGAAATGCGACTACGTCCCGTTCGACGGCGTATCCGTCGGCAAGGTCGCATACCTTGCGCGCGACGCACGCACCGACGCACGACATACCAAAGCGGTCAAACCGCTGCCCGCACGCAAGATCGACCGGAAAGTCCCGCTTATGAACTGCTTCATCGCGCCCTGTTCGCACGGCTGCCCAATCGAACAGGATATTCCGGAATATGTCCGGCTTGTCGGGGACGGGAAGTACGGCGCTGCACTCCGCCTGATTCTGGAGCGCAATCCCCTGCCGTTCATCACAGGCAGGATCTGCACGCACCACTGCATGGACAAATGCACGCGCGGCTTTTATGAGGAAAGCGTACACATCCGCGACTGCAAGCTGCTTGCGGCGCGCAAGGGTTTCGGCAGCGTGATCGATACGCTGAAGCCCTCCGGCAAATCGAACGCCAGGGTCGCCGTAATCGGCGGCGGTCCGGCCGGTATGGCGGTTGCCTATTTTCTCTGCCGTCAGGGCGCGAAGGTGACGATATTTGAAAAACGCGAACAGCTCGGCGGCATCGTCCGCTATGTGATTCCCGGCTTCCGCATCGGAGAATACGGCATCGACCACGATGTGGAACTGCTGAAAATGATGGGTGCGGAGATCAAAACGGACACCGCGGCGCCGTCCGTTGCCGAGTTGCAAAAGAGCGGCTACACGCACGTGATCTATGCAACCGGCGCATGGGCGCACGGCAACATCCGTCTTGAAAACGGCGAAAGCATAAACGTGCTCGACTTTCTTGAGCAATACAAGGCGGAAACGCTGCCCGACATCGGCGACCGCGTCGTCGTCATCGGCGGCGGCAACACCGCAATGGACGCCGCGCGCGCGGCAAAGCGCACCAAGGGCGTGATTTCCAGCACGATCGTTTATCGCCGTACGCGCCGCTATATGCCCGCGGACGAAGAGGAACTACAGCTTGCGCTGGACGAAGGCGTCGAATTCGGCGAACTGCTCGTTCCCGTTTCACTGGAAAACGGCGTGCTGACCTGCAAAAAATGTACGCTCGGCAAGCCGGATGCAAGCGGCAGGCCCGCCAGCGTCGAAACGGACGAAATCGTCAGGATTCCATGCACGCTGCTGATTTCGGCGATCGGCGAGAAGGTCGAAACGTCGGACTTTGCGGACAACGGGATCGCTTTGACGGAACGCGGCAGGGTCAGGGCGGACGTAGAAACGCTGGAAACCAGCAAAAAGGGCGTATTCGTCATCGGCGATGCAAACCGCGGCCCCGCTACGGTCGTGGAAGCCATTGCCGACGCACGCAAGGTCGCGGACGCGATCGTGGGCCCGTACAGCGTGACCGTTCCGGAAGAGGCGAAAGCCTGCGAGGGCAACTGCCTGCTGAAGCAGGGCTCCATCGCCGTTTACGACAGCGCGGGCAAGGAAACCGAGCGTTGCCTCGCCTGTTCGACGGTCTGCGAATGCTGCGTTCAGGTTTGCCCGAACCGTGCGAACATCGCCATCAAAATCGACGAAACCAGCATGCCGCAGATTTTGCACGTGGACCGCATGTGCAACGAATGCGGGAACTGCACGATGTTCTGCCCGTACGACAGTTCGCCGTATAAGGAAAAATTCACGCTGTTTTCGACGGAAAAAGAATTCGACGAAAGCGAAAACAAGGGGTTCCTCGTACTCGGCGGCGGGAAGGTCAAGCTTCGGCTGGACGACGTATCCACCGTTCGTCTCGGCAAAAACGAAATCGATCCGGATATCGAAAAGATCATCAACGCCGTCATCTGGGATTATAGCTATCTTCTGTAGCGCGACCGTTCGGTGCCGACGGTTTCGAATCGTCGGCGCCGTAACGTTAGCTTGCAGTTGCCGAATCAAGGGGGAAATTCCATGTCCACTTTCACCGTCAACGGGAAAACCGTATCCGTTGAAAAAAACCAAAAACTCATCGTCTATCTGCGGGACACGCTGCATCTGACCAGCGTGAAAAACGGATGCTCGGAGGGCGCCTGCGGAACCTGCATGGTCCTCATCGACGGAAAGCCGATGAAATCCTGCGTCCAGCGGACCGACAGGCTGGAGGGGAAAAACATCGTAACTGTCGAAGGGCTTTCTGCCCGCGAAAGGGACGTCTACGCCTATGCCTTCGCAATATCCGGCGCCGTGCAATGCGGATTCTGCACGCCGGGCATGGTCGTCAGCGCAAAAGCGCTGATCGACAAAAATCAGTCCCCCACGCCGGACGAAGTCAAGGATGCGCTGAAAAACAATATTTGCCGCTGCACGGGCTATAAAAAGATCGAAGATGCCGTTCTGCTCGCCGCGGAGATGTTTCGCGAGAACACGCCGGTGCCAACGGGCGAACTGCCGGGCACGCTCGGCGAAAGCATACGGAGGATCGAGGCAAACGGAAAGACGCTGGGCGAGGCGATGTATGCCGACGACCTGCATCTAGACGGGATGCTGATCGCATCCGCGGTGCGCAGCGCTTACCCGCGCGCGCGCATCCTTTCGATCGATACGGCGGCGGCCAAGGCGGTCGAAGGCGTCGTCGCCGTCTACACGGCGGACGACATTCCGGGTGAAAAAATCATCGGCCACATCGTTCAGGATTACGACGTGATGATCCCGGCCGGAAAAATCACGCATTTCCTCGGCGACGCGGTCGCGCTCGTCGTTGCGGAATCGGACGACGCGCTGGAAGCGGGCAAAGCCGCGGTCAGGGTCGAATACGAGCCGCTCACCCCTATCCTTTCGCCGGAAGAATCCATGGCAGACGATGCGGAGCGCGTGCATGCCGACCGCGACAACCTGATGTCGTTTCAGTCCGTCAAGCGCGGCGACCCGGACGGAGCGATTCGCAACAGCGCGCATGTCGTAACGAACCATTACAGCGTCCCGTTCACGGACCATGCGTTTATGGAGCCGGAGTGCGCCGTTGCGGAAATCGAAGGCGACGGGGTTCATGTTTACAGCGCGGACCAGGGCATTTACCAGACGCAGAAAGAATGCGCCGCGATGCTTGGCCTGCCGCTGGAAAAAGTGCGCGTTTCCGCAATGATGGTCGGCGGCGGATTCGGCGGCAAGGAGGACATGAGCGTTCAGCACCATGCGACTCTGGCGAGTTATTTGAGCAAACGGCCGGTCAAAGTGCGTTTCTCCCGCGCGGAAAGCATGCTGATCCATCCGAAACGGCACGCGATGGAGATGGAGTTCACTACAGCCTGCGACGAGGACGGAAACCTCACCGGTATGCGCGCCCGCCTGATTGCCGACACCGGCGCATACGCGTCTCTCGGCGGCCCGGTATTGCAGCGCGCCTGCACGCATGCGGCGGGGCCATACAATTATCAAAACGTCGATATCGAAGGCTACGCGTACTACACCAACAATCCGCCGGGCGGCGCATTCCGCGGATTCGGCGTTACGCAGAGCTGCTTTGCGACCGAATGCAATCTGAATCAGCTTGCGGAAGCGGTCGGCATGACGCCGTTCGAATTCCGCTATAAAAACGCCATTCGTCCGGGACAGGTGCTGCCGAACGGCCAGATTGCGGACGAAACCACCGCCCTGGTCGAAACGCTCGACGCGGTCCGTCCGGTCATGGAGCGCAATCCGAAGGCCGGGATTGCATGCGCGATGAAAAACAGCGGCCTCGGCGTGGGCGTGCCCGACATCGGGCGCTGCCGCATTGTAATCAAGGGCGGGAAAGTGCATCTGCATTCCTCCGCGGCCTGCATCGGCCAGGGTATGGGGACCGTGCAGACGCAGTTTGTAAGAGAGATTACGGGGCTGCCGCTCGAAAAGATCATATACCACACGCCGGACACGGCGGACTGCCCGAATGCGGGCAACTCGACGGCGTCGCGGCAGACGCTCTTTACCGGCGAAGCGACCGTCCGCGCGGCCAAGCAGGTCATGGAAGCGTTAAAGCAGGCCGGCTCTCTCGACGCGCTGGAAGGCAGGAGCTTCCTCGGTGAATACGAAGGCAAGACCGACCCGCTCGGTTCGGACAAGCCCAATCCGGTTTCGCACATCGCTTACGGCTATGCAACGCACGTTGTGGAACTGGACGACGACGGCCGGCTTAGGAACGTGACGGCTGCGCACGACGTCGGAACGGCGGTCAATCCGCTCTCTCTGGAAGGCCAGATCGAAGGCGGCGTCGTCATGAGCCTCGGCTATGCGCTTACGGAAGATTTTCCGCTTGAAAACGGCAAACCGAAACTCCGATTCGGCACGCTCGGCCTGTTCAAGTCGAGCAACACGCCGAACGTGGACGCGATTATCGTCGGCAAGGCCAGCAAAGACGGGCTCGCGTGCGGCGCAAAGGGCATTGGAGAAATCTGCTCGATCCCGACCGCGCCCGCGGTGCAGTTGGCGTATTACCTGTACGACGGGAAATTCCGCACGAAGCTGCCGCTGGACGACACGCCCTACAGCAAAAAGAAAAAATAACCGACGCAAGTCGCAAACTGCGTCCATATCCTCCGGAAAAGAAGCGGCGTTTGGCCGTTTCTTTCTTTCGCAGGCTGAAGAAAAGCAAAGAAATCGTGACTTCGTTTTTTCCGCACCCGCGCGTTTGCCGGAGATATGTTATACTGGATAAAAATCAAAAAAAAGGAGTGTTATATGTTCAGGGATAAAGCAGGTAATCCGTCGATGGGCAAGATCACGGGCGCCATCGTCCTGGTGGTACTGATCGCCGTCCTGATCGGCAGCAGCGTCGTTGTGATCGACGCGGGCCATACGGGCGTCGTGCTGACGTTCGGAAAAGCAAGCCCGGTCGTTCTGCAGGAAGGTATCCACCTGAAAGTTCCGTTCGCGCAGAAGATCGTAACGATCAACAACCGAATCGTCAAGACGGAGGTTACGACGGAAGCGTTCAGCAAGGACTTGCAGACGGTTTCCACCGTAATCGCGGTGAATTACCACATCAACAAGGATTCCAGCTCGGATATCTATAAGGAAGTCGGCCTCGGTTACGACGACGTCCTTGTCGTGCCGGCGATCAACGAAGTGCTCAAAGCGGTCACGGCGAATTACACGGCGCAGGAGCTGGTCGGCAGCCGCGGCGACGTCAGTATCCTGCTGGAAGAGGGTCTGAATACCAAGCTCAACCCATACGGCCTCTATGTGAACGGGTTGAACATCATCAACTGGGATTTCTCGGAAGA
>Ga0116162_10000516_pt1 | contig 27711 bp, 27 predicted proteins | sample AD_UKC105_MetaG_FD_89875 | JGI IMG/M metagenome (GOLD analysis project Ga0116162, IMG submission 89875) | Active sludge microbial communities of municipal wastewater-treating anaerobic digesters from Hong Kong - AD_UKC105_MetaG | ecosystem: Engineered > Bioreactor > Anaerobic > Digestate...
AAAAAACCCCTGATTCAATCAGAGGTTTTTATTCGGGGCGACTGGATTTGAACCAGCGACCACATGACCCCCAGTCATGTGCGCTACCTGACTGCGCCACGCCCCGGAATGAATGCATTAGAAACAGAGCCTTCAATATTGTAAAGAAAAAATAACAGATGTGTATAAAAAAAGTTGTCTGCAGGGAGGGGGGTTACTCCTCTTCCTCCCTGTTAAAATAGCTGAATATCTTCATCGCGGTCTTCTCCCCGATGCCTTCAACTTCCATGATTTCATCAATATCGGCAGAGGCCAAATTATCAACTGACCTGAAATGTTTCAGGAGCGCCTTCCTTGTTTTTTCACCGATTTCCGGTATGCTGTCAAGCTCTGACCCCGTGAATTTTTTATCACGCAGTTTCCTGTGGTATGTGATGGCGAAGCGGTGTGCCTCATCTCTTATGTTCTGCATAAGTTTCAGGGGAGGGGAGCCTTCAGGGAGACACACAGGGGGCTCTGTGGGTGATACGTATATCTCCTCCAGTCTTTTTGCAAGGGAAACAATCTTTACGTCAGCATCGAAATTCGCAGCAGCCTCGATGGCCCGTGAGAGCTGCGTGGGCCCTCCGTCAATTACGATTAGATCAGGAAACTCAAGGTTTTCATTAACAATATGCTGTATTCTCCGTGAAACAGCTTCATGTATCATCCCGGGATCATTGGGGCCCTGGTACCCGCGGATTTTAAACCTCCTGTAGCCGTTCTTATCAGGCCTGCCCAGCCTGAACTGCACCATTGAGGCAACAGACTCGCTCCCGCCGGTGTTTGATATATCAAAGCAGACCATGACCTCGGGCTCGCTGTCAAGTGAGAGTGCCTCTTTCAGCTCCGTCAGCGCTATGGCAGGGTCCGCGGCTTCTGAACTTTTTCTTTCCACCGCGAGTATGTCTATGTTCTTCCTGATCATATTAAGGATCCCCCGCTCCTCGTCAGAACGTACAACAGCTATTGATACTTTATTCCCGCTTTTCCCGGAGAGGTGCTGCGCAATCAGGGGTGAGTCCTGGATCTGCTGTTCTGTCACAATGCGTGAGGGAATGTCCCTGTCCGCGTAATACTCCAGTATAAAGGTCCTGATAACGTCATCAGGGGTCGTGTACTCCGCGTTATCAAAGACGCTGATTTTTCTTCCTGTCAGTATACCGTGCCTGAACTCGAAGAGCACCACCAGGGCCTCCCCTCCGAAGATGCCGCAGGCGATGCAGTCCTGGTCGGATATTGACTGTATGTCCACACTCTGTGACTGTGAGATTTTCTGTATGTCGAATATAATGTCGCGGATAGACGCTGCGTTCTCGTAGTCCATTTCTGATGAGTATTGCTGCATCTTTTTATTCAGGTTGTCGATTACAGGCTCAATGTCACCTTCAAGGAAACTTATGGCATTGTCTATGAGGGAGCGGTACTCCTCTTTTGAAATGGTCCCCCTGCATACTCCCGAACATTTTTTTATCTGGTAGTTGATGCAAGGCCTTTCATTCTCTTTAAGGGGGAGTGGCCTTCTGCAGGTTTTCAGTTTGAAAAGGCTATTGATCATAGCTGCCGTACTTTTTGCCGCCTTCGCGTCTGTAAAGGGGCCGAAGTACCTGTCCTTTCCCCGGTTTATGCTTCGGGTATAGATTACCCGGGGGTACTCCTCATTCATTGTCACTGCAATATAAGGGTATCGCTTGTCGTCCTTAAGGCGTACGTTGAATTTCGGTTTGTGCTTTTTTATCAGGTTGCTTTCAAGTATGAGCGCCTCTATCTCTGTGCCTGTAACGATATATTCAATGTCGCTTATGTTTTTTACGAGAATAGAGGTTTTCGGGTCGTGGTCCTTTTTCATGAAATAGGAGGAGACCCTTTTTTTAAGGGAGTTCGCTTTACCGATGTAGATTATACTTCCGGATGCATCGTGCATCAGGTACACACCCGGTTCCTGCGGGAGCCGGGTAAGGATCTCTTTTATTTTATCAGAAATGTCTGCCATGTCCGTGTTGTTTATGAATTATGCATATTTTACAGTAATAATACCTGAATAAATATTTCAGGGTAAAAAGTAATAATTATATTCTCCAGCCGCAGAAGGTGGCAAAAATAATAGAGCGTTTATTTTTTCGAAGTGTCAAATAATAATTAATCAGTAATAATTTCTGAATATATATTTTTACCCGACAAAAAGTTAATGAATAAATACTTATATTTTTAAAAACCGGGATTTTTGCCCATTTTTTAATTGATTTGTATGAAAAATTTTACCATTTATTCAGATTTAATGCACTTATTTATATCACATATATAAAAAAGCCCGGACGGGCTTTTAATGCTAATCAGTTCTGTAACCTGTTATACTGTTTTAAAGAGGTTTAATCGATAAAACCGGATAAGGTGTTAAGCTATGAACCAGACTTTATTTAAAAAAAAGTATCTGCTATACAAAGAGACTGATCCGTACAGGTATTTTCTCCTGTTCAGGGGGCATGCCCTGGTTTTTACAGGGTACTGCATTGTATCTATAGAAACTCTTATCGCGATTAAACTGGGGCTTACCCCTATAACATACATGCAGACACTTATAGCCAGCGCCTCGGTGCTTTCAGTAACGGTGATTATGTTTCTCGTGATAAAAATGAAGAGAAAGCTTCTGTTGTGGCAGGAGTGGGCCATTTTCGGCATAGACATTATCTTTTACCTGTTGTTCTACGCTATCTGGGTTTACCGCCTCGGTGAATTAAGGATTCTGGGGCTGCTTAGCGCCCTTATTGCCATCATAATAGTTATCTCGTACACAAGTTTTATCCAGTCCCTTATAATGTCAATACCGACGATTATTGTCTATTTTTCTGTTACCTATTGCGCGATTGTTTACGGCCATCAGCAGGGGGAGCTTGCAAGGGAGGTTTTTTTGAGCCTCTGTTTTATCCCCACTTTCATTCTTATTGCTGTGGCTGCCAGGGGGATAACCAACCGCAGAAGACAGCTCCAGAAGGCAAAAAAGAAACTTGAAACAACAAATATTGAACTGAATGAACTGAACAATTCCCTGCAGCATGAACATTCCCTGGCAGAAATTGAAATGGAACTTGCCCATGATCTTCAGGCGGCACTCTTTCCTGTTTCCCCTCCTGTTGTAAAAGACTGGGAGATTGCTTTTGTATCAAACCCGAGATACGGGGTTTCAGGTGATTTCTATGATTTCTATACAGAGGGGGATACTCTTGAGGGGATGTCCCTGTTTGATGTATCCGGGCATGGAGTGGCTTCAGCCCTGATTACGATCCTTTCAAAACCGGTACTTTTTAGAAATTTTAAAAAGCTTTCATCAGGTAAAACTGCCAGCATAGTGGACGAGACAAACCGGGACCTGCTTGAGCAGCTTGAAGATGTTAACAGTTACATTACAGGCATTCTGTTAAGGATGAGAGACGATTCAGTTGAGTATGTTAATGCAGGGCATCCTGACCTCCTCCATCTCAGGAAGAGCACCGGGAATGTCCGTGTGGTAACAGACCCTGAGTGCAGGTTCAGGGGGAGCCCTATAGGGATATTTTCCAGGGAGACAAAATACTGTTCAGTGAGGTTTAATGTCTCTTCCGGTGATGCCATACTTCTCTATACTGACGGCCTGCTGGAGAGCAGGGACGGAAACGGAACATCTTTCGGCAGAGAGGGGATTGCCGGGGCCTTTTCGGAGACTGCGGGTATGAACGCCGGAGATGCGCTTGAGCATATCATGAAAAAGCTCCGGGAGTATACAGGCGGGAGGCCCGCTTCTGATGATCTGACTGTAATCGTTGCAAGAAGACTGTAAGATCATCTGTAAATATCCTCTGAGGGTTCTCTGTTTTTAAGGAATCTGTTAAAATTATTGACATCGTAAATCAAAGTAATGAACCTGTTTTATCTCACCACAGGGGTTATTTATGAAATTTTCAATGTTCGGAGACAAGGTCAGTCAAAAGTCAGGTATTAATATACTTATGGATGACCTGGGGCAGGCGATGTCCGTTAACAGGGACATGCTTATGTTAGGAGGGGGAAACCCGGCCCATATCCCGGCTGTAGAAAAGATCTTCCGTGATTCGATGATGTCTGTGATGGAAACCGGGCATACCTTCGAGGAATGCGTGGGAAACTATGATCCGCCGCAGGGGAACCCGCTGTACATTGAGGAACTGGCCTCTCTTTTCAGAAGGATGTACGGATGGGAGATCAGTGCATCCAATATTGCCCTTACCAACGGGAGCCAGTCGGCCTTTTTCCTTCTGTTTAACATGTTTTCAGGAAGGTTCAGCGACGGCTCATTTAAAAAGATACTCCTCCCCCTTACCCCGGAATATATAGGATACAGTGACGCCGGGCTCTCCAGTGAGCCGATCTTCACGTCTATAAAGCCCGAGATAAATATTCTTGATGATAACCTGTTTAAATACAGTATAGATTTTGACCACCTTGTGGTTGATGACAATATCGGCGCCATCTGTGTTTCAAGGCCTACCAATCCCACGGGGAATGTTGTCAGTGATGCGGAGATCGATAAACTCCTTGCGCTCTCCAGGAAGCACGGCATCCCCCTGATAATAGACAACGCGTACGGAACACCTTTCCCGAATATAATATTTACCGATGCAAAGCCCTACTGGGACGAGGGCGTTATCATGTGCATGAGCCTTTCAAAGCTGGGGCTACCCGGTGTGCGCACAGGTATAATCATCGCCTCTGAAGAGATAATCAGCGCCGTGAACCAGATGAATGCTGTAATCAACCTTGCCCCCGGAAGCCTGGGTGCAACTCTTACTGAGAAAATTGTCCGCAGTGGTGAAATTATAGATATAAGCAGTGACATTATAATGCCATATTACCAGGGCAAGGCTGAAAAGGCGGTTTCGCTTTTCAGGGAACACCTTAAGGGCCTCGACTTTCATATCCATAAACCTGAAGGCGCTATATTCCTCTGGCTCTGGTTCAGGGATATAAAGATCGACAGTGATACTTTATATGAACGGCTGAAGAAGAGGGGAGTGCTTGTTGTTCCGGGCCACTATTTTTTCCCCGGCCTTAAGGATGAGTGGCAGCACAGGGATGAATGTATCAGGGTAAACTATTCCCAGGGGGATGAGACTGTCTCACGCGGTATAGAGATAATTGCCGAAGAGGTAAGAAAGGCCTACTGAGCCTTTTCTGTTCTTGAATTTTTTATAATGGCCTCGGCAAGCTGGGGCGGTGTATTGTCCAGGAAGTCGCGGAGCTCTTCGCGGCTGTCAAAGGGCCTTTTCAGTATAATCTGTGACGCCCTCTCCCTCCCTATGCCGGGTATCAGTTCAAACGACTTGGCCGGCGCGCTGTTTATATTAAAAGGAACCGGCAGGGTCGAGAGAGATCTCTCCCTGTGCCCTGTTATGATGACATCCTGAAAGGATTTCAGCCTGAACTCGCCGGGCATCTTTACCGTTATTGAGTAACTGGCAATCTGTTTTCCCATTGAGTAACCGTCCCTGGTATCGAGTATATAGTTTTCCCTGAGTATAGTGCCTGCCGGGTAGACCTGGCGCAGCATCATGTTGTCTATCTCGTCCCTGATCTTGTTACGGTAATACTCGAATCTTTTTATCATGCCGTTTGTTATTTTAAACTTTTCATTATATATAGGGGTGCCGGGGTAGGGGTGGAGTTTGCGGATGTTGATCCTTTTCACAAGGAGCCCCTCTCCCGCCATTTTGGCCAGGTATTCATAATTGATCCTGAACGTGTCCATGGACTCCCCTTTAAGGCCCTGTATCAGGTTTATCCCCGGGAGGAGTGCAGGTATACCGTTTGTCCTCCCTCCGCAGATATCGTTGACCATCCTTACCGCGATGACCGCCTCTTCAGGTGTTACCTTGAGTGAGTTCTGCTTCACCACGTTCAGGTCAAATGATTCCACGCCGAAGGGGAGGGTGTCGCCCGGGGTTACAGCTGCTGCGATGGACTCCAGTATCCGTGATGAGTGTTCCGGCCAGTTGACTATTGATCCGGGATTCGCGTTGTCCACGTTAAGAACATGGATTGCCCCGGAGTCTTTCCGGCTCTTCAGTTCACTGAACAGTTCCGTTACTTTCGAAGGTTCAGGCCGGGGGAACCCGTTTCTGAATTCATTCAGGCTGCTGCCGAACTGCATGATGTCCGGCTGCCTCCCTATCCTGTATCGTGTCGCTCCGCATTTGATCAGGGAGTCGATTTCATCAATAACATCCCCTGTGTTACGGAATTCTATTTTTTCAATGAGCCCTTCGGAGCAGAACGAACAGTGCTTCTCCCTGGGACATCCCCTTCCGGTTTCGATTTCACATATTATATCCGGAAACCAGGGGTGTTTCCTGACAATTTCTGCTCCGGCCGGGGCCCATACCGCTATATCTTCTGTCGTTCTCTGGCAGTCCTCAGGTTCGCCAGTCGCGACGGAGAAAGCGTATTTTTCAATATCGTTTTGTATAATTGTTACATTGCCGGCGTCGTGATCAACGGCGCGGTTTATCAGGCCTCCCACGGCTATATGGGTTTTCCTGTTATGCCTGATTATCCTGTTTACTTCAGCAAGGGTTCCTATCCTGGAGCCAAGGTATTTTCCCGGCACAACCGCCCCTCCTATAAGAAAAACATGGCTGTAATCTTCAGTGAAAGTGAAGTTCCGGTCCCTCATGTGATCAATAGTAAGGTATTCGATGCTGTCCGGATTTACACCGGCACTTACAAGCGCTCCGTAGATATATCTCGGATAGGGTGAAATGAAGGGAGGTACTCCCAGGCATGCGGGCTCATCAACGTAGCAGTCAAGTATCAGAAATTTTGTCATAATCCTTTCAGGGCAGTATCAATTTCAACGGTCATATGCCGGGCTATCTTTGATTCAAGGTCAAGGACAAATTCCCTGTTCCTGATTATCATCTCTTTTATCTTTTCGTTAATACCGTAACGGTGAACAAGGTCATCAACTCTTGCATGAACTGAAACTATTTTATCGTGCATTACCCGTTTGTCCGCGTAGTAGATTATCTCCTTTTCCGTCAGCGGCCCCTCCGGTTCGTATCCTGAAAAGACCACATGATTTTCGACAATATCCGCTATTTCGTCAAATCCCAGTTCCCGGAGCATTTCTCCTCCTATCAGATCATGACGCATTTCGCGGTTTTTAATTGAACGGGTTTTTGCAATGTCATGCAGAAGCGCGGCTGCAACAAGCAGTTCCCTGCTTATAATATCTTTCGATTTCAGGTGCTCATAGATCGCTATAGACACATTCTTAACCTGTACTGAATGGTCGACAATATTAGGTAACATCTCGTATTTATGTATAATTGTGAAACATTCGTCTTCTGAGGGGTATTTGGCCTTGATATTCATTCTTTTTACACAACAGTATCAGGATAAAATGTCGAGTATTATTTCATTTATTTTTCAGTAATAATACCTGAAAAGTAGTTTAATATAAAAAATTAAAGTTCTATACCCCCCGCCGCCTTCGGCGGCGGGGGGTATAGATTAAATATAGTAATGAAGAAATCCCGGTTATTTTATGAGAATTGTACGATAAAAGTTTTTTTATCTCCGGGGGAGAAGAGGCTTTATTTTATATTTAATTTAATATAATTATTGACAATTATCCCTTTTGGAAAGAACGTCGTTCTGCCGGATGTATGAGACATAATTGAATGTTGTTCACCTCTTTTTTAAAATGATTTCGGAGTAATTAAAAAATGAAGCTTGAAGATTGTAAAAAATGCAGACATCATATAGAGTTGAGAAGCTATCAGGTGCTTTGTAACTATGGCGGTTCTTTAAGTTCCATGGCAACAACTCAGGATGAGAAAACCGGCGAATACAGGGTCCTCGCATGCCCGATTAAACTTAAAGGTAAATAGAATTACTTTTTAAATAAAATCGCACCCCCGGAACTTACATATTGACATGAGTATAGTGTCTATTGTATCCTTATGCTGTTGTCCGGCCGGAGTAATGGCTCAGGTTCAGCCTGTTAAATCCGGTTGTCTGATTAACAGAAACAACGATGAGGTTTATAAACGGAGCTCTATATGAATTTCAGTATTTTTCAGCCTTTTTTCCTTTCTCTCTTCCTCGGGGCGCTCCTCGGTTTTGAACGTTCATTTACACACAGGGAAAAGAACAGGGATGAAGACCCTGTAGGAGGGATAAGGACCTATTCCCTTATATCACTTGCCGGATGTATCTCGGCATTTATTGACACTTCATTGAGGCCGGGATTTCTACTTGCGGCATTCTGCGCTGTCGCCGGACTTGTTCTTATAGTATACGGGATGACCTTTTATAAAAACAATGAAAGGGGGCTCACCACAGAGGTAAGCATCATCCTCTGCTTTTCACTGGGAGTACTTGTTCATATGGGGCATTACGTGCTCTCCGCATCGATTACTGTTATTATAATGCTGATGCTTTACCTGAAGGATTACCTTGAGCAGATGTCCGGGAGGGTTGAACGTGAGGATATTCTTGCTGTTATAAAATTCGCAATAATAACATTTGTCATACTTCCTGTTTTTGATCCGGGGTTCTCTATACTTCTGAAGGATGTCACCGGGCCGGATCTTAAGCTGTACGGCAGTTACCCGGCCCTGGGGGATATGCCGCTTTTCAGCCCGGGAAACGTTTGGCTCATGGTCGTGCTCATCTCCGGGATCGGTTTTACCGGTTATATCGCTATTAAAATTTTAGGATCAAGAAAGGGTATAGGACTTACCGGGTTTTTAGGCGGGCTTGTTTCCAGTACGGCAACAACCATTACTTTCGCTAAAAGAAGCACGCAGGATAAAAATCTTTCCCTTTCTTTTTCACTTGCAGTGCTCCTTGCCTGTTCAACGATGTTTCCCCGGGTTCTGGTTGAAGTGGCTGTTGTTAACTCGCAGCTTCTGAAATATCTTACTGTTACCATGGGCACAATGGCTTTTGCCGGTTTCCTTGTATGCTTTATATTATGGAAGATAACCGGTAAAGAGAAAACTGATGATGTTCCCCTTACAAATCCGTTCAGTATAATGCCGGCAGTGAAATTCGGTCTTCTTTACGCTGTTATTGTCCTTATGACAAGGTTTATAAGTATTGTGGCAGGAGACAGCGGTGTTTATATTGTCAGCGTCCTTTCAGGAATGACAGATGTTGATGCCATTACTTTAACCATGAGCAACCTCTCCAGGCAGGACCCGTCTAAACTTCAGCAGGCCGCGGTAGCAGTTACCCTTGCGGCTTTTTCAAATACGGTTATGAAGGGTATAATGGCCTATTTCATCGGGGCCGGAAATTTCAGGAAGGGGATCGCAACCGGCTTTGCCGTGATAATCGCGGCCGGCATAGGGGCGCTTTTTTTTATCTGACATCTCATTATGTTTTGACAAGCATGTCGGCACTTTTTAATTTCACGCTGAAATAGTTTTCAATATACGCCCTGAGCGAGAAGAACAGGGGGGATATAAGTTCCCTGTCATAATTATTGGGTTCTATCCTGGAGAATTTATCCCTCAGGCAGTGACGCAGGTACCGTGATGCGGTGCTGTTAACGGCTTTACCCCCTCCGGAGCATCCGCTGCATGACATCCTCAGGCTTACCGGATCAAGGAACAGTTCCGCGCCTTCACCCCTCCCGCACCATGAACATGATTCTGTCTCAGGCATTATCCCCTGCATGTCCATGTATCTTGCTGTGAAAAAAATGAGAAAGTGAAGGGGGTGTTCCGTTTTTCCCAGGGAATCTATTCCAGCAGAAAGGAGCGAATAGATCCTTTCGTTAATGTCACCGAAACCTGTAGTTGCGTCTATAAGTTCAAGCATGTAGCATAGTGAGAATATGGAATTGCTGCTCCCCCGAATCGCTCCGCAGGAGGATGCAATGTCAAATTCTGATACTGTGTTAAGCGGGCCGGACTTTCCCGTGTAATAGATGATGTCGAGGATCGTTCCCGGCTCTGAGGCGCTTCTCGGCCTTTTGCGGGATTTTCGTATCCCCTTGAATATGAATTTTTCTCTGCCCCGGTCTTTTGTGAAAATGCTGCAGATATAATCAGCTTCACCGGAAAGAGACCTTGAGAGGACTATACCTCTTGTTTGCTGGCGTGACATGATATTATTTTGTTATTTATGTTTTGAAACTGTTACACCTATGCGGATGATCCTGGTGCCTGAAATCTCTTTTATCCTGAAGGTTATATTTTCATATTTAACTGTTTCATCCTTCTCGGGTATCCTGCCAAAGAGATCGAAGACAAAACCGCCGATGGTATCAAAATCATCACTTGAAACATTCAGGTTCAGTTCCCTGTTGAAATCGGAAATAATCATCCTGGAGTCAACATCAAAGGAGTTGGAGCCGGTTTTTTCACATTCAGGCTGTTCCTCCGCATCGAATTCATCATTGATGTCACCGACGATTACTTCGAGGATGTCCTCAAGGGTTACGATTCCTCCTACTCCGCCATATTCATCGACTACTATTGCTATATGAAGTTTTTTTGATTTGAATTCAAGTAGCAGTTCATCAAGGGGCATTGTCTCCGGCACAAAGAGGGGATCATGCAGCAGTTTTTTCAGGTTGAATTTTTTTGTCCTGTCGCTGACGAGTTTTATCAGGTCCTTAACATAGAGAATACCCGAAATATTATCGATTGTGTCATCATAAACCGGCATTCTTGAGTGCCCGGCATCGAGGATTATCTTTACCAGGGATTTAAGCTCAATATTCAGATCTATTGCCACAACGTCAACCCTTGGGATCATAATATCCTTTGCGTCAAGCTCCGAGAGCATTAATACTCCGCGGATCATGTCTTTCCTCGGGGTGTCAAGCTGCTCATAGGTGTCAGCATCAAAGCTGTCATCCTGAGATGTTCTGAAAGATTTTTTTAAACTGGACAGAAAAGATTTGAAACGCGAACTGTGTGGTTGGTCAGGATTATCTGATGTCATGCCTTGTAAAATTACCTCTTTTCATGGAAAAGTAAGATTTAGGTGATATTTGTCAACAATTTATTACAGCCCATATTCAACAATATCAGCCGGAGAATATGGTGAATTTTTTTATTGTGTCAAGCAGTTTGCCGGCTGCCTCTTTTGCAACGGAAGATGAAATGTTGCAGTCATTATAAAGGCTGTCAGCCATGAATTTTCTCATAGCAACATATACATCCTTTGTAGGTAAAAAGAGATATGAAAAGAAGTCTGTCTCTTTTTCAAGGATTGTAAAAGATGAATAGAGCATGAGAGGTTCCTGCGGAATCATTATCTTTTCATACTTTCCGCCGCCGACAGTTTCCATCTCACTGAACCTGTAGGGTATGGATCTCCCTTCCTCCCTGTTTACAGGTTCAACGTGTTTATTGGTGTATACAGGAGGTTCAACCAGTAAATGTGTCCTGTTGCCGTCAGTTTTGAATGTTACTCCGTCAGCGGTTCTGTATATATCCTTTACATTCCTGTATGCAGTCACTTCATATATTGAGTAGTTATTTCCGGGCAGGAAGTATGCTGTTATTATAAATCCTCCGTCAGAAGGTATCTGTTCTGTCATATATGCTTTAATAAGGGACATTGCTGTTGCCATAAATTAATCCTTTTGTCAGAAATTTTGTTGCCTTATAACTTAAAAATATATCAGTTATTTTTAAAAGCAATCAAAAAATTAAACATGATAAATGGATAATCTATTTTTAGTATAAAAAATCAGTAATAATTCCTAAAGATGTATTTTAGTGTAAAAAGCAAAAATTATATACCCCCGCCGCCTTCGGCGGCGGGGGTAATAGAACATTTTTTACCTGAAATAAGTTAAGGAATAGATACTGATAAAAAATGTAAATTTACAGTAATATTTTTTAAAGACCTATTTTAATGCGGAAAGCTCATATTACAGCCACGTTTCTGAAATAGCGGGGTAGTGGAGCTTTCTTTTGTAAATTATTTGAGGGGAAACCTGAAAATCATGAATGATTTTCTGAAGCCGGTTTTAAATAAAAAAAGGAATTGCTTGAGGTGATATCAGATGGAAAAGGAATTTTTTTCACCGGAACCTGTAATATTCAGTGTAACGGGAGGAGTCAGGACTCTTCCGGCGGAGACAATGCAGAATTTTAAAGAGGGCTTTGCCAGCGGTGCTGACGCTGCATGCATAAATGTTCAGCTTTCAAAGGATAAAGAGTTAATTGTAATCTCCGCGGCAGATCTTGAAGATGTATGCGGAGTGTCCGGACCTGTTTCTCAATTCACGTCAGAAGAGCTGAAAAAGATGGATGCCGGTTTTATGTTCAGGGATGAAAACGGCGAATTCTCTTTCCGGGGTAAAGGGTATTCTTTCATGATCCTGAAAGAGCTTTTTGATTCATTTCCGGATAAAAAATTTAATGTAACACTTATGCATAAAAGTGACGAGCTTGTTAAAATTTATGCTGAAACAGTGAAGGCATGTAAGGCTGAAAAACGGGTGCTTACATCTTCCATGTACGGGAAGAACATGAAGCTTGTTAAAAAGCTCCTTCCCGGCAGTGCCACATCCTTTTCGTTTCCGGGGATTATAGGAATTTACGCTATGTTCAGGTCAGGCCTGATATTTTTTAAAAAAAGTTTTAATTCTGACGCTCTTCAGACACCTGAAGCAATCGGAGTTTCATACATAGCGAACAGCGGCCTTATCAGGGAGATGCATAAACGCGGGGTAAGGGTACACGTGTGGCATATTAAGGATAAACAGCAGTACCAGAGGGTGGTTGAGTCCGGTGCTGACGGATTCATGAGTGATGATATTCCAATGCTTAAATCTTTTATGGGGAGTTGATTATTTCAGTTTTTCCAGGATTTTAGCCTGGTAAAGGGGGTTGACCGCCTTTATCCCTTTTGATTCAATGAGCATGTTGTATCTCAGCTGTTTTTCAGTGATTTTTTTGCGTATCTGGTTTCTTTCGTTTTCATCAACACAGGTGTTAAGAAGATCATTGAGATGCATTATGCTCTTGCGCAGTTCAACCTCTTCAGGAATTACACCGGCATTTTTGAGTATCTTATAAGACATCCAGAGTTCGTCAGGCACCATGTCCAGGTCATCGGGAGGGAGGGGTTTCCCTTTGCATGACAGGTTGTCGAACTCTCCCCTGTTCATGGCCTCCTGTATGCGTCTTTCTGCGATTGTTTCAAATATAGACATGGCGTTCCCTTCTGTTCAGGCTAAGTTATATCTTTCTCTTTTTTTTTCAAGAAATAAATTGGAGTGGCAAAAGGTCATAGAACGGGTGTTTTACCGCTCACTACTTTTTTATAAGTTATTGACTCAATCATGGAGTAGTGTTTTTAATGTCGTCGGACAGCAGTATGGTTATTTACAGTAATTTCATAATAAAAATTTTTGACAGGAATAAAGGGAAAGTAGAAGGAATAACCATGTTCCCTTTCATCGTTTTGAGAAAGGACATTAAGGGAACTCCTTCAGCCCCTTTTGTGATCAATCATGAAAAGATTCATATAGCACAGCAGGGGGAGCTTCTTGTTATATTTTTTATCCTTATATATTTTTTTGAATATTTAAAAGGAAGACTGAAGGGGAGTTCACCCGGAGAGGCATACAGGAATATAAGCTTTGAAAGGGAAGCCTATACCTGTATGTATGACCTGAAATATCTTGAGAAAAGAAAATTTCTGGCACACAGAAAAATGCGTGGAGACAGATATGCCTGACATATACAACTGGGATCAACTTGGTGATGAAGAGAAAAACACCATAATGAAATTCGTCGCGGAAAATAACTCACTTGTGAGAGAGGTCATGAGAAAAGAGTTTCCCTCCCTTTATATAGGAAGAGCTACGGATGAGGTGGCAAAGGGATGGCTGATGATTGCCGGCCTTGATAAGGTGATGAATTTTATCAGGAAAGGAAATTGAGCATTAATATGGTAAAAGAGGTCTACCCGGGGATTTTTATGATCACTGAAAGGGGGATTACTGACGCGTTGAAACCCCCGGTCAATCTCTACGTAATCGCAGGGAGTGACGGCCTGCTTTTTGACGGAGGCTACGGTAATAAAGGATGTATCAGGCAGTTCAGCAGAGGGCTGAAGGAGATAAACCGGATATGCAGGGAGAGAGGGATTGAAAACAGGATTACAAGGGTATTACTGAGCCATGCCCATGCTGATCATTTTTCCGGCCTTACAAGACTTAGAAAAAGATATTCCCTTGATATTGTCCTTACTGAGAAGATGAGACGGATTTTATATGATTCCAGGACCTACCGTGAATCCTTTGCAGTTGAAAGGAAAAAAGAGAAAAATGGATTTTCCGGACTCCTTTCTTCGGCAGCCCGTAAGTTAACCTCAGCGTTTGAATTTTTTATATACAGCATCTACTGGGGAATAGATTACATCAGGTCACCTGATATTATAATTGAAGAGAACACGAAAATTTCAGTAAACGGGGATGAATGGGATATCTTCCACTCTCCGGGACATTCCGATGATCATATAACTATGTACAACCGGGAAAAAGGGGTGCTTTTTTCAGGTGATAATATTATGAGAAGCATAAACGTCTGGCTCGGGCCGCCCAGGTCTGACCTTGATTCATATGAGTCATCACTTGAAAAAATTTTATCACTGGATAAACTTGAACTAATACTTGCATCACACGGCAGTCCGGTCACAGAACCGAGGAACCGGGCTTCTGAAATAATTTCCTGGAGAAAAAAAAGGGTAAATGATGTACTGACAATAGTTGAATCAGCGGGAAAATCCGGTATTACGTTAAAAGAGATATTGTCCTCTCTTTATCCCGGAGAGGGGAGGGTGAAACATGATTTTGCCAGGGGGTGGGTTGAGCTTACCCTTGAGAAACTCTCCTGTGAGGGTCTTGTCCTGGAGGATGATAATAACAGGTACAGGCTCAGCGTGACCTGATTATTGCTATGAGCCTGTATTTATGGTATTATCTTTTCTGTTTCCTGGCAGGTTTCTTTGTGTTCTCTTCCTCCTCATCCCTGTTCAGGTCTTCGGTTTCAGATTTATAATCAAAATCATAGCTGAAGAAAATCGTTATTTTATCGTTGTCAGTATTGTTGAGCATGTCAAGTAGAGCGCCCACGCTGAACTCGCCGAATTGAATATCAAATCCGAGTAAATGGGATGTTACAGGATCAATATCCACATCCTGTTCATATCCCTCAACTTCCACCGTTAAGTCAAACATGGTATGCTGGAAAATATAATAAGGAATGAAGCTTACTGACGGGGTAACTTTAATCTCACCTTTAAATCCTGCCACCGGGCCGTAGGCCGGGCCGTATACATACACATCTATTTCACCGTATGAGGCATCGAGCCACATGTACATCCACTGGAGACCGCCGAAGATCATGAGGCTGTTTGAGTCAGGGCTCCCCGCAATCCTGAAGCCCAGGTTTGCGTTAAGTGGTAAATTCCAGACATAAATGTCAAGGTCCTCAGGCAGAGATGAAGAAGATCCCTGCATGTAGAGAAACCCTATGCCCAGGTTGTAACCGGCCTGATCAAAGCTGTCCACATAGTTGTAACCGAGACCGCCGCCATCAAGGTCAAATTCTTCGAAGCTGTAGTGCATGTAGAGGAAATCCATGATCCTGTGTGAACCGGTATCATAATCTGTGACCGGTATTCTCGGCGGTTGTGTCGGCCTGAATTCGCTCGTGTCCTGAGCAAAGGAGTTTGTAGAAATGAATATTAATAGTAGAAATAAAACCATGAATAGTAATTTTAAGTTTTTCATTATTGAAAACCTCCCGTGAAATTTTATCTATAGTAATAATTTAGCAAAGCCGGGTGGAAAGTTTAGCTGATTTGCAAATTTAGAGTAAAAAAAAAGTATAAATAACTTTTTTTGCATATATTTTTAAAAAAAAGCCCGTGCGGGCTTTTTTTTGTTGCTTTTTCCTGTTCACTTTTTAGTTTTTATTATTAAAATTATCTGACTAAAGGGAATGATTTAATGATTAGAAAATATTTTGTAGTTATAATGCTTTTAGTATCATTAATACCATTGTTTTTATCTTCCTGCGGTGGGGGAGGAGCCGGCGGAGATAAATCTCCTGAAGTTGTTGTCACAACAGATACAACAGACAGTTCGGGGGATGCCTCTTCTGATGCGGATTCCGGCAGCAGCGGTTCTATTGAACTTGAGGACAATGCTGTAACGGGTGATACTGTTCAATATGTAGTTATTATAAAGACAGACAGCGAAGGCAATCTTAATATAAATAATGAAACTGTAAGTAATGAGTTTTACGATTTATCTGCGGTATCAGCAACTGACGAGAATGGAAATTCAGTTACGGTTTCTATAGATGATAACGGTGACATACAGATTACTCCTCAGGATGGTTCTGTACAGGGGACCTATACTGTCACTATAGATACAGGTGAGAGGGAATACCTCGTTATAGTTGAAGTTGATGAAAATAACAATCCCACTGTGATTACAGCTGTCAGTTATCCATCAGGAAGTTCAATGGTGGTTGATCTTGACTGCGGCAACCTGGTTTCCGGGAATAATAATTTTGCGACAGTTTCTTCAGGAGCAGACGGAAGTTACAGCGTTGATTCATCAGTGGACAGCATTACAGTGACAGACAAGAACGGCAATATAGTAACTGTTGAGATTGACCCTGTTACAGGTGATATAATCACGGACTCATCCGCTGCCGGCCCGTATAATGTTGTTATAGTAATGGCAGACGGAAGGGTTATTATATTCCAGACAGACAGCACCGGCAGCATTACCGGTAATGTTACTGAAAGCGGCAGGGCGGTTATGCTTGACCTTGACAGCGGTTCACTCGTATCCGGGGACCTGAGTCTTACTCTTGCTGAACAGGGGAGCGATGGATGGTATATTGCCGGTGGAGTTGAAATACTTTCCGCCATAGCGGGGGATGGAACTATACAGGTATCTCTGGAGAATATCAGGGTGAACAGCTCTACAGGAGATATAATGATTACGGGCGGAGGTACAACAACTGTTCCAGCCGGCCCGTACGAGGTGAGGATATCTGTTGACGGCAGGGAGTATGTTGTAAAAACCGACGTTTCTGGTATGATTACTGATGTTGTGCCGGGTAATACGGTTTTTGATCTTAACAATGGATATGCTGTACATTCCGGAAACAGCATTATTAAAATTACTGTTGAATCAGATGGTGTCTGGTCATATTCAGGGCAGATAAGCTCATTGACAGCAAAGGATTCAGCGGGGAATGAAATCGGTATATCTATTGATAACAGCACGGGTGATCTTGTTACCGCTGAAAGCGCATCCGGAGAAATTACTGCAACCTTCCTTTATACTGATACCGATGGTAACGTTATAACTTATACTTTTATTCTGATAAATGGAAACGTAATTTCCTATATTGCCGAGATAACAGATCCGGGCCCTGATTTTGATTTCTCAACAGTTACGAATATCCGGGTATCACTTAAAGTTGCGGATGAAAAGACAGGTCTTCCTCTCGGGCAGGCATCAATAAACCTGCTTAAGTCTGACGGAACTTTTAACTGGCAGGGATTTACAAATGACAGCGGTATTTCGATATTCACTGCAACGGTTGACTCAGCGAATAAAACTGCAAAGGTGATTGTTGCCAGGGCAGGGTATGTAACACTTGAGTGTAATATTGAAGGAATAGGGAAACTGATTGAATTCGGGAAGAATATCGCGATGGCACCTGTTGAAGAGGCAGTAGTCATCGATTCTGACGGTGACGGAGTCCCCGATTCTGATGATGAATTCCCTGATGATCCTTCAGGGGCAAAACTGATTGAAGGTCTATACACCATTGCCTATGAGGATCTCTATCCGTCAAAAGGTGATGCCGATTTCAACGATGTTGTGGTGCGGCTAACGCTTGAAGAGAAGATAGACAGCCAGAACAGGTTGAGCCAGATTAAGATCACTACAAAGCTTCTCGCTTCAGGCGCGGGATATCATAACAGTTTCGGTATAGATGTTAACGGTCAGCGGGTCATCCTGATTGATGATGCGAGAGTCCTTCTGGGAAGTACCTATAATTCAAGGAGTTATGAATCGTACGTTGATGTTTCTGAGGAATCATATACAATGACATTCAGTTCACCAGTAGAACGAAGTCTTGTAGCGCCGATGCCGTATGATCCTTTCATTATATGCAACAGCGTAGAGGGGAGGGAGGTCCATCTTCCATTTGTTGAAACTTCATATACAGGCAAAGTACTCGATTCTGACGGCTTTACCTGGGCACTCCTTGTCCCTGAAGACTGGTACTGGCCATATGAATCAGAGAGTATTATGAATGCATATCCCGAGTTTGATGACTGGTACCTGAGTGAAGGCCTGAACAGTTCGGACTGGTATTTAAGACCTGATACAGAATATGTTTTTATTAAAGAGAACCATTAATCTCCGCCGGTTATACTTTACCGGATTAAAAAAGAGGGTGCTGATGCATCCTCTTTTTTTAATGACTTAATGTTAAAGTCAAGTGCTTTTAAACAGCTATCCTCTGTATAAATAAATTCTGCATATTACCTGTCGGAAAAGAGTGAGAGAACATATCTTGCCAGCTTTGCAGGATCCATCCCTATGGGGTCTATCGCTTCAAGGAGCCCGGTGCTCAACAGGATAATCTGTGTAATCCTTGCAAGGAATTCGAGATCAAACTCTTTTTTATCTATCGGGGGAAGGTCGGATTTAGCCTGTTCAATTACCTTCTCGTAGATTTCCAGGTGTTTCCTGAAAAATATACTTATCGGTTTCATCATATCCGGGTTTTCAAGCCCGTAGAGAATGAGATTGATGAATATTTTTATATTTTTCTGGTTAAGAACAAAGCTTTCTATGTTGAACAGAGTTGAAAGTACAGCCCTGTCACTGCTTTGTTCCTGGGAATTGACCATTTTCAGATGTTCCTCTTCGATACCTGTGAAAAAATCCTCCAGAAGGCCTATGAAAAGAGATTCTTTTGTTGGAAAGTAATACCTGAGCCCGCCTTTTGAAACACCCGCTTCATCAGCGACATTCTGCATGGATATGTATGAATATGAATATTTGTCCAGGAGCCTCTTAAGAGAGTCCATTATGCGTTTTCTTTTTATAGATGTATCCATTTATCTGTTCATTTTATTTAAATTTTTAAAATTATAATAATTAATATTGTTCCTGTAAAATCAACTAATAAATAGTTTTTTTATTTTATATATTGAAAATTCTGGCCCGGATGTTTTAATAAGCCAGCGGTTCTTCATCACTCTTATTGATAAAGTTTAAAGAAAAGGTTTTAATTAGTTTTTAAATTTCATTTTATTATTGAAATTTTTATATATTTTGAAAAAAAAATGATGATAATTTAATTATAGAATTGATAATTAATCACTTGAATTATATTTTTGCATAATGTATAATATTTTTTACAGTTATTTTTAATGATTAATATATGAAAAAATACAGACAGATGATATAAGTCTCTATTTTATCAGTTTAAATTATCTATATTTTATTTAATTGAATGGGAAATAATATGAATGTTACTTTTACTGAAATGGAAAACTCTGTTATAATAACATTAACAGGTGAATCTGATCCTGCGGGTATAAAGCGTTTTTCTGAGATAGTTGAAAATATAAATCAGAATATAAAAAAAGATGTAGAAATAGACCTCTCCGAGGCGGTATATCTTGATTCCTCATCAATTGGTGTTTTAATAAAACTTCACAAATCACAGAAACAGCGTGAACTCGGGTTTGCAATAACAAAGGCATCTGACCGGGTACTGTCACTTCTGAAGCTCTGTTCACTTTCAGAAGCCCTTCAGTGAAATTAATCATTATAAAATTTTATTTTACCATACTTTACTTTTCCCCCGGTTTTAATTAGAATAAAATCGATAGAACCGGTATATATTTCATTTATCTGGCGTATTAACTATATTTTAATACCGGCTGATTCCCGGGAATAGTTACCGGTAAAAAAACATAAAATTATACAGAGGTGTTTTATGAAAAAGTTCATTTCTCTTTTTGCAGTAGCTGTTTTTGCCGCCGCTGTCATTTCTGTAAAAGCTGACGCTAAATGCCAGTACGGAAGTGACTGGTCATCAGGAGGGAAAAGAATTGTCGTCTGCACGAAAGGTGACAGTTTTTCTGACAGAAAGAAGGCAAAGGAGATCTGTGAAAAGATCAAGGGCTCATCATGTTCGTCTCCGTCAACATTCTCTTCATCATGCGGAAACAATGAGTGCTATGATGAATCAGGTGCTCACCATTATTCACTGTCTGGCTATTAATTTTTATTTATGCACATTCAGGGGCTGCTGTAAGGGTCCCTGTAATGTTTACTCCGCGGTCAGGCCCATCCTCCAATAGTTGATCACCCCCTCTCTTTTTAAAAATCTGAAATTCCATTGCGTTAAAATAAAGTTTAATTCATGTATCCTGTAAGTAGAAGTAGCTTTATGCGCTGGTTGCCGGATTGTGTAATTATAGTGTGTAAATTTTACTCATAGTAAAGTTTAATAATACTTGACCTCAGCCTTTCTCAATGGAAAAAGTATCAAACCAATCTCTGGTTAAAATATTATAAAAGAATTCCGGGGTCATATTATGAACAGGAAGATGAAACCTTATATGAACAGTGATCTCAATAGCCTTTATTCTGAGAAACTGTTAAAGGTTGAGGAAGCGGCGGGTTTAATAGAATCAGGGGACAGGCTCCTTTACGGGGTTTTTCTGGGAAGGCCCTTTGATTTTGATGTAGCTCTTGCGGAGAGGAAGGATGAACTGAACAACGTTATAATTACACAGTGTGCAGGTCTTCCTGCGGACGGGCCGTCAACGAGTTGCGATCCTACTCACGAGCATTTTACCTGCAACAGCTGGTTTTTTGACACCGCAGACAGAAGAAAGGGTGACAGCAATATTATGTTTTATACACCATGTGTGTTCAGCCAGCTTCAGACGATTATAGGCAGTGATCTTTTTCAGTACGATACCTATGTCCAGCAGGTAAGCCCCATGGACAATCACGGGTTCTTTTCGTTCGGGCCTACGAACGTAAACAGCCTGGAGTCATGTCTTGCGGCGAAAAGGGTCATTCTTGAAGTAAATGAGTCGCTCCCCAGGGTGCCCGGCGGGGCGGAGGATGCTATCCATATTTCCATGGCAGACCATGTTATAGAGGGGAGCAACAGGCCTCCTGCCACACTTCCGGCAGGGGGAAAACCCACTGATGCTGAGAGGAGTATGGCTGAGCTTCTTATTAAAGAGATCCCGGACAGGGCGTGTATCCAGCTTGGCATAGGGGGACTGCCCAATACCCTTGGTGAACTGATTTGTGATTCAGATCTTAAAGACCTGGGAATTCATACTGAGATGTTTGTTGATTCCATGGTGAAGATGTTCAATGCGGGTATAGCAACAGGGAGATATAAAACAACGGACAGGTGTAAAATGGCGTTTACCTTTGCCCTGGGAAGTAATGATCTGTACGAGTTCATGGATAATAATCCTGTTATGGCAAGCCACTGCGGGAGGTACACTAACAATCCCGAGATTGTCGGGCTAAACGACAACCTTATTTCTATTAATAACACGCTTATGGTGGACCTCTTCGGTCAGGCATGCTCGGAGAGCGCGGGGCCGCGGCAGATTTCCGGAACAGGAGGGCAGGTTGACTTCGTGAATTCAGCGTGGAAATCTAACGGGGGGAAGAGTTTTCTCTGCCTTTCCAGCACATATAAGGACCGTGAGGGAACCATGAGATCAAGGATTCTCCCCATGCTTCCTGAAGGGAGTATTGTAACAACACCGAGGACTCTTGTGGACCGTATTGTCACCGAGCATGGTATAGCTCACCTGAAAGGGAAGTCAGCCTGGGAGAGGGCAGAGCTTCTAATTGGCATATCACACCCTGACTTCAGGGAGGAACTTGTGAAGAACGCTGAGAAAATGAATATCTGGAGAAAGACCAGCAGAATACCGGATTGAGTGAAAACATCAACAGATCAATTAAACAATTTGTTTTATGTTTAAAATGTCATACCCGCGGAGGCGGGTATGACATTTTTTATATCTGGAATGTATTGCATTATTTAATATTAAATAATTAATTGAAATCCTACTTAACAAAAGTATTCCTGACCCTCTCCGATTTAAGAATGTATGCTATCCATACACCTGAGATAATAGCCTGTTTTATGGTCTGCCCGATTTCTTTCGTCTCCATTGTCGATATTTGAGGGAGTAAAATACCCGTTGCAATAGAATCAATAATTGGAGCAAGGAGAGCTATTAGAAGCGAGGCTATATACCAGTTTTTGAATTTGTATTTTTTTGTAAAATAAAGGTAGGCTATATAAACCCATAGAGCGATCATGCAGACATTAACCGCTATTTCAATGATAATCAACGGTGCCCATGCTGGATTATACGACTGAGCCCCGGGTGTTGTCAGAATACTCCATGTCTCGTTTGTAAAAACAGGAATATATGTTTTAAGTATTTGAAAAACCATTATTACTGGTGATACTATAATTCCCAGCCCAACAAGGGCAAGCCAGCCGCCGAGCCCTTCAGGCTGTGGTGCCACAACAATATTGTTTTCGATATTTGCTTCTCCCATAAAAGTTCTCCTTTAATTAAAATCTTAAATCGTTTAATTCTTGTATGATTAATGAATCTTTATATTTGAGTTATTATTTTATTCTTATGATTCATCCACTTGTTGACTACACTATCACTATCATAACCATTGCACAGTTATTTGCGAAAACTTCATATTTATAGATTTTTTACACGCAAATTTTAATTTACAGAAGCATTACCGGGACTTAAAGTCAGGAAAGTAACTGGTATCTGATTCCCACACTTCGGTACGCCCTGCTCAGTGCAGGTAAATACCGATATGTCCGTCGAAGGTTTTCGGCATATACTCTTCGACAGTGAGAACAGGATGTTCATCCGCGGACACCAGGGACGTTGTGAAAGGTCTGCCTGCGGCATCCGGGAGCCTGAGTTTAAAGGGACCACAGGGGTATGAGGGTGTTGAAATACAGGCAGTTTCCTATATCAAGATCATGGAGGAAACCTCAATCCGTACAACTTATGAAACCGCGGTTTACTTAAAGGAAAAGTTCAACCCCGCAAAATTACTGCTGGTAACATCCGCCTATCACATGAAGCGCTCCTTATATTTTTTTTAAAAAGCCGTAATTGAATGTATACCTGCTCCCGCTGATTACAAAATCGGCAGCTGGAATTTCATATAAAAACTGGCTCCCTGAAAGCTATGAAATGGACTGCATTTTCAAAGGACTGAAGGAACACGTCGGTCTTCTCTTTTACATGGTGAAATACAACTAATTGCCACGTTATGTGTGATTCACATTTAGAAGTGGTTTTATGCAAGTCTTAATAGTTCCGCAGCAAGCGACGGCTCAATGCGGTACCGGGTCCCTCTTCCCTGAAAGAAGCTATGATGTTTTATAAGATGAATCGAAAGGGCAGTGAGAATTATGCTTTTTCCGGAGCTGCGCTCTGTAACCACCACCTCACCTTTACGAAATGTACCCTCACCTCCGAAAGGTGAAGGAATCCGTCCCATGGCTTCATAGTATACAGCGGCAACACCGGGGCCTGCTTCAATCTCCCCCCCGAAGGCATTTACAGCATTATTATAGATTTCTTCAAGCAGGGGTGCAATATTATTTACCGTGAGATTCAGACGATCCAGTTCAGCAAGATCAGTTGCAATTATTTCGCTTACAGGCCGTGAATCTTTCCCCAGGAATCCCTCCCCTGAGAACACTGTTGGCCCTAACATCTCCCTCAGTTTAATGTCTGACGGTGATTCTTTCATGGTCTACCTCCGGGGATCAACTGAATTTATCATAGAAAATTCTGTCAGCGGGAATCCCGTTTTCTGTAAGCACTTTAACGCATGCATCGATCATACCCGGTGAGCCGCACAGGTACGCCTCATAACCGGTCAGGTCCGGCAGGGTCCTTTTCACAACATCTGTTATAAGTCCTCTCTCTCCTGTCCATCCTGAATCTTCCTTCTCGCCGGAAAGTGCCGGTATATAGGAAAAGTTCCCTGTTTCACTCTCCAGTTTTTTAAGCTCCTCAGTATAAAAGAGATCGGCGGATGTAAGGGCTCCGAAGAAATAGGCGGATTTGCGTGAGTCATTGCGTTCCTTCATATCGCGGAGAATACTCCAGATTGGGGCCATTCCGCTCCCCCCTGCGATAAAAACTGCTGGAGCGCCTGAATCTGTAAGCCTGAAGTCACCGTACGGCCCGGAGAAACTGATCTCATCACCCTCTTTCAGATGATCAAAAACCCAGGTGGTGCATATACCTTCAGGAACTCTCCGTATCATTAATTCAACAAACCCCTTTTCAGAGGGGAGAGAGGATATTGAGTAAGCCCTGTTTACGCTCTCCCTCCCTTTGTATTTCCGGGACTCAAGCTGCACATACTGCCCCGCAGTAAAGTCAATCCCCCCGGGTTCAACCAGTTCCATCTTTAATTCAATTATATCATGAGTAAGGGCCCGTTTGCCTGCAACCTTTGCCCTGAATTTTTTCACAGAGAAGAGTTCATCAGGCACTGAGATACTCATCGCGCCCCTGACCTTAACCTGGCAGGAGAGCCTTACATTATTTTCCATTTCTGATTCTGACAGCGACGGAAGTTCAACAGGGCCCACCGCGCCGCCGCCGGAGTGAATCTTCAGCTTGCAGTACGCGCAGCTCCCCCTCCCTCCGCATGCTGAAGGGATATAGATGCCATTTTCAGCAAGCCCTGCCAGGAGAGAACCCCCGCCATTAAGATCGATCTTTTTCTTCCCTTCATTTATATCGATTGTGCAGACGCCGTAGTTCAGGATCCTCCTCTCCGCAAGAATAAGAAGAATTGCAAGGACAACACCTGTGGCGCAGAGAAACCCCACTGAGATGAAAATCTGATTCCACGGCAGTGAACTCAATACATGCATATATATATCCTAAATTTTTATCATACCGGAAAATCCGGTAAAAGCCAGTGCTATTATACCTATTATGATAAGAGTAATGGCCGGGCCTGCAAGCCCCGGAGGGAGCTTTGACTCATCCATCTTCTCCCTTATCCCTCCGATAATCATGATTGCAATAAACCACCCCACGCCGCCCCCTGTGCCGTATATAGCTGTGTCTATAAAATTGTAAGGTTTGTTTAGCATGAAAAGCGAAACACCCAATATGGCGCAGTTCACAGTGATGAGCGGAAGAAATATACCCAGGGCGTAATAGAGAGTTTCAGAAACACGTTCAATCACCATTTCAATAAGCTGAACTGTTGCGGCAATTATAATAATAAACGTTATAAGTTTCAGATACTCAAGACCAAGGGGAACCAGTATATGATTGTATACAACGTAATTAATCATGCTTGTAACCGCAGTGACAAAAACAACAGCTGCGCCAAGGCCGAAGCTTGTATCCATTCTGTTTGATACGCCAAGTATTGAACACATGCCGAGAAAACGGGACAGCAATATATTGTCAGTAAAGGCAGCTGAAATAAAAATAAGAAACATCGTAAAGACAGGGGTATTCGAAACTAATGTATCCATAATCAGACCCTCCCTCCGCTGCTCTCTGTTCTGCTTCTGGCAAACCAGGTTATTATACCTAACATAAAAAAAGCTCCCGGAGGCATAACCATTATTGTCCACTGGTGCCACCATATATCCCTTGCGGGGAGCACAACTCCGGCAAGAGTGCCGAAACCCATGGGCTCCCTCACCAGCGCAATTGCAATGAGAATAAGTGAATACCCGACGCCTGAAGCAGCTCCATCAATCATAGATATAACAGGTGTATTGCGGCTGGCGAATGCCTCAGCTCTGCCCATGATAATACAGTTTGTTATTATGAGCCCCACGTACGGGCCGATAAACCTGTAGATATCAGGATTGAATGCTTTTATAACAATATCAACAACCATGACATAGGATGCGATTATAAGAACCTGCACAATCATCCTTATCCTTTTCGGGATATAGTTCCGCAGAAGGGAGATTGTGAAATTGGACATGATAAGTGTGAATATAACCCCTCCGCACATAAAGAGCGTGTTCATGAGAAGGTTTGTTACAGCGAGAGATGAACATATACCGAGCACCTGCCTGAATACAGGGTTATCGTGCCATACATCTTTTATAAATATCTGTCCCGGGGTTTCTGCCATTGGTTTTATTCCCTCCCCACCTGATATACATTTCTGAATGATTCAAGTTCAATATTAAGCATATTCATAAGTGATGCCGATGTCTGTGTTGCCCCTGTTATGGCATCAACCCTGTTTCCGGCAGCATTATCACCTGGGCCGATTATTATTCTCTTCTCCGGGGAATTCCCCCATTTAACTGTTATCCCTTTAAAACTGTCCGTGAATCCCTTTTCTTCAATCCGTGCTCCAAGCCCCGGGGTCTCCTTCTGTTCCAGAAACTGTATGTTTCTTACTGTTTCAAGGTCGCCGGAAAGAACAATAATACCTGTTATGCGATCCCAGAAACCGGTGCCGCTGAAGATGATCCCGATCTCTCCGGTGTCCCTGTTTTTATAATATATCCGCTCACCGCCGGCTGAAACCAGTTTATGTTCCTCTATTTTATCACTGACTGCCTTTTCGTATGATAATGGAGAGGACCCTTCAGTTTCAAGCATGAAAGCCCGGGCTATTACGCGGTTTTTATGCATTGCTTCATTTTTTTTAAGTATATCAACAGTCGCGTAATTTACCACTGAAATCAGAAGCCCGAAGAAAAGGCTCACTGCTGTGATGAAAAAAAGTATATATCCCGGGGATTCCCTGTTCATTACACGCCCCCCTGCTTTAACCTTTTTCTGACACGTACCACCATCTGATCTATAAGGGGCGCTGTCATATTTCCAAAGAGTATGGAAAACGCGACTCCACCGGCAAATACAGATTTAAACCTGAAAAAAACAATCAGCGCGCCGATGAACAGTCCGTAGATCACCTGGGAAATTCTGTCCCTGGGAGCGCTTATCGGATCAGTAACCATGAATACCGCAGCGTATAACAATCCTCCGGAAAAAAGGGTAAACTCAAGGGGAGGGACCTGCTCAATACCCGCAAGATAATGAAGTACCAGGTTAAGAATTACTGCACCGGCAACCGCTGAAACAGTGAGGCGCCACTGCGCGGTCTTTGTCCAGAGGAGGTAAGCACCTGCAATCATAAGGAGAATTGAAGATACTTCACCGATTGAACCGGCTGCAAGGATTCTCTGCCCGCCGTCAGCAGTGAATACCCCTCCGATGCTGCCTGTAAAAAGATCGAAAGTACCTGTTACGAATGAATAATCCCGTCTTGCAAGCATTGGAGTTGCGGCTGTAATTACATCCCGGGGCATAAGCCCGCCCGCTGAAGCAAGCCCCTCCGCATAAGATGATCCTGCTATTGACCACCTGGCAAACCCGCCGGGGAAACCGCTGAAAACAGGGACAAACTGTGAGGTAAGCTCAACAGGAAACGCAACATATACAAAAGCCCTCCCCACAATTGCCGGGTTGAAGACATTTCTTCCAAAACCGCCGAATACCTCCTTCCCGAAAAGTACAGCGACAAATGCCCCCACA
>Ga0116162_10000523_pt1 | contig 27532 bp, 19 predicted proteins | sample AD_UKC105_MetaG_FD_89875 | JGI IMG/M metagenome (GOLD analysis project Ga0116162, IMG submission 89875) | Active sludge microbial communities of municipal wastewater-treating anaerobic digesters from Hong Kong - AD_UKC105_MetaG | ecosystem: Engineered > Bioreactor > Anaerobic > Digestate...
GAAAGCAAGTAACGGACTTATGCGAAAGTCAGACCGTACCAACGCCGCATGAGGCGTGGCCAGTAACATAGGGCTTTGCCCGTCTATGAAAAACCCCCGGTTTTACCGGGGGATATTTATTGTCGCAGAGAGAAATCAATAGGTTTGAACGCCGGTTTTGCCGATAATTGAGTTTGCGTCGTCAAGCAGATGCTGAGCGCCGTATCCGCGCATGGCGGTGCGGTATTCATTCAGCACTTCTTTCACGGTCTTGGTATCGTCGGTTATGGCGTTCACGAAGCAGTCACTTGCCGCCAGTAGGATATTTTGATACATGTCTCTTGTATACCATGATGACAACCGTACTGCGAATTGATTCACAACGGGTACTTCAACAGCCGTACCGTTTTCAATTGCATTTTTACGCAGTTCACTCAGGGCAACACCGGTATTATACTGGGAAGCAGCGTCTCCGTATAGAGAGCTGTTATAACCACCGTATTCATCGCCCATATTCAATCCGTCTATGCGCCAGAGAAGGTTGGGGATCGTGGGATAAAGCCCGTCTTCCGTAAGATTAACATCGATGGTTCCATCGGAATTAATTGTATAATTCTTTTCGGAACCATACCGTGTCTCGCAGTAGTTATAACTCGATCCGAAAAACAGATCAAGCAAAAAGTTGACGCACTTCTCCGGCTCAGCTGTGTTTGCGGCTAAAACATATCCCGAAAAAGACGTATCAAGCACTTGCGGGCAAACAGTACCGTTGCGATTCATTCCGGTGGTACAGTCGTATTTACTAAGCGCTCCCATATAGGCCATGTTCGAGCTATAACCGCTGCAGTAAGCAGTAGCGAAATTTTCTTGCGCATAAAGAGCGCTTCGATATGAAGTGATGCTGGTTCCGATATAATCGGTCATATTAAAAACGCCTTTTTGATAGAGGTTACGAAGATATTCAAGCGCTTCCTCGGCATCCGGCTTCAAAAATCCGTCGGTTACACAGCCCTCAATCGGGTCGTAACCGATCATTCCGTAGCCTGAGGTATAGACGCCGTAAGCACGCAGAATATCCGAAGCGCAATAGTAGGGATAACTGCACATGGGAACAATATCCGTGACGTCGGTTCCGCCGCTTTTTTGCAATATGCTCACTTGTTGGGTGAAATCAGCGAATTCATCCAGCGTTGTCGGTGCCTGTATTCCGAGTGTGTCCAGAATTTCGGAGTCATAAATGCGCAGTTGAGGGGTGAGATTATAATAAGAACAGGGAATGGCCCAGATATGGCCGTCTACTGTAAAAGCATCGCGAACTTCCTGCGGCAGTGACAGCCAGACCGGATTATCAGCGAGATAATCTTCGAGCGGAAGGATGTATTGGGGATTGGCATACATATCCACCAAATTGGTAGTATTCATAAAGGCAAAACCGGTGACTACCTCTGCGGTATGTCCTCCGGTCAATAATGACTTGATAATACCGCTTGCATCGTTAGCATTGGTAGTGACGTTCAGATCAACACCGTACCGGGTCGAGATATCCTCAAGCCATTTATCTCCACTCTCGGCGTCATAAGCATTGTTGCGATAAAAGAATCCGGGGAATGCAATGTCCATTGACTGGGGATAATCGCGTTTGTCGGCTTTCGGAAACAGCGCGTTTGAGGTTTCGGAAGCGCCGCAGCTGCTTATAAACACCGAAGAAACAATCAGAAAAATTGTCAAAACGCAGCTGAGAATTTTGGATAATAACGTTTTCATCATCCGAACCGCCTTTCATTTTTAAAGTGAAGAGATTTTCCGGATATTGCGATTGCTCACATAATAACATTTTACACTAAATATGTCAATATCTGTTAAAACGATTAAAATCGGTTTAAAAGTGTAAAGCGGGCGTTATGAACGTCCGCTTTACGATGGTGGGGTGTAGTATGCTGTCAGTAGGTATATAAGAAGTCCTTATCAATACGGATGAATCATCCGTAATAATATGCGGTGGTTTTGCCGATGGCGGCATTCATCTCATCGAGCATTTGATTTCCTCCCAGTTCGAGCATCGCTGCGCGGTATTCGTCCACAATCTCTTGTACCGTTTGATCGGAATCAAAGATTGCGTTTTGGAAGTATTTTAAATATAGCTTGTAAGCGGCGTTTTTATTTTCATAATAGGTCGATGATTTCATGCTTTGGTATAGCTGATACGCCAATGGAATCTTGATCATCTCCCCGGAATTGATTGCATCGCTTTTTTGTCTTAAAAATGCGTTTAGTTTGCCGGTATAAGTGTCCGTACTTGTGTCGATGACTCCGTCTTGACCGTAGTAGATATCCGCATCCGAATAGGGGAAGATATCCGGCAATCCGCCTGTTAAGCTCGGCAGGCTGGGGATTATATAGTCACCGTCGGAATTCTGCACCATATTAACCGTAATTGTTCCGTCGCTGTTCAAGGTATAATTGTCCGAGGAACCTAGCCAGCATTCCAAATAATTTTCCTGAGAGCCGAACAGCATATCAATTAGTAAATTGACAGTTTCTTGGGGCTGCGGGGTGTCTGGCGTCATGGCGAAACCGTTGACGGAAGAGACAATGATTTGCGGGTATTCGGAATTCAAATTATACAATTCGGTAGAATTTTCGTGTTCTGTGTAGAAAAAGGTAGTTGGAATATAATAATTTTGGCTATATCCCGAAGCGATAAGTCCGTTTTCAAATTTTGTATAGTCCGGTGTATAATCAACAGAAATTACGCCGGTATTATAGAGTTCGCGCAGATATTCCAACGCTTCAATGGCAGCGGGTTTCGTTAGCCAGTCCACAAAACAATCGGCTGTCGGGTCATAATTGAACATCGTGAATCCGGAATAATCGGTGTAAAGCCCGTATGCATTCAAAATATCTGTCGTTGATCTTACACTGACGCTGCCAATGGCGGCATTGCCATATTCCTGTAAATAAGTCATAGCGAAATTGTTGAACGAATCGAGATCGGTTACGGTGAGTCCGGTCGCAGCCAGTGCTTTGTTACTGATGATGCGGACGCTATATGTCTGGCTAGCCGAAGTGGGAATCGCATAGATATGACCGTTTATTTCAAATAGAGATTTAAAATCATCGGGCAGGGCATTCCAAGTCGGATTATTGGCAAGATATTCATCCAAAGGCATGACAGAGTCATATTCAACATAAGAATTCAATACACTGTTTGTTCTGACTGAGATTAAACCGGTAAATGTATCGGTTGTCTGTTCCTCCGAAGCGGAAGATGTGGTTTCGGAGTCCGTTGCGCCGCTTTCGGATGAGACATCGGTACTTTCCATATAGTTTTTGTTGTCTGAATAGATTTTAAATTGAACACCGTAATGTTCAGCCATCTCGTCCAGCCATTGCTGTTTGGCGGCATTGTTCATATCCGAACTTGAATACGAGAAAAAGTCACTTTTAAGAATGCTGATGGATTCGGGATAGGCGAGATGCTTCTGGCTCGGAACACATGCGCCCATCAACATACCGGAGGCGGTTACGGCAACGATTAAAACGCAGCTCATAACTTTATTTTTAAATCCTTTTTTCTGATATGTCATAATGGCACCCAACCTTTCTTTCAGGGTCCGTTTTTCCTCGCAGAGTGTCGTGGCGATGACGCCTGCGGGATAACGGTGTGCGGCGGCGAGATTGATCAGTGTCTCGCCGTAAATCTGTTTTTCATCGTTTTGCAGGTTTTTAATTAAGGCCTCGTCGCAGGAGAGTTCGCAGTCACGGCTGACTTCACGGCGAACCAACCATACGATCGGATTGAACCAGTGAATTGCGTTCACAAAAAGCGCGAACCATTTATACAGCAAATCATGGCGGCGTTTGTGCGTAAGCTCATGTGTTAAAGCGCCTACTAATTCGTTTTTCGTATAAATCACGTCGGGCAGGACAATGCTTTGACGGAATAAACCGATCAGCATCGGTGTTTTCGCCAACGGATTTTGATGGATTTTCAGTTTGCATCCGAGTTGTGCGGCAATGTTTTGGATATTTTCATCCGCTGTTCTGTTGACCTTTTTCAATTTCGCAGTAAATATACTGTAACTGATCAAAGTAAAACCGCAAAACGCCGCAAAACCGGCTGCCCAGAGATAAGGGATCAATTCCATAAAACCGACAGATCGTTTTACTGTCGTCTCTGCGGCGGTTTGTGTTTCGGCGGGAACGGTTGTTGTTTCAACTGCGGTTTCCGCAGAAACAGCAGCGGGTGTTGAAACGACTTCAACAATCTGAACTGCAGAGGATTCCGAGACCGCCGGTACGGAGAAAACCGAATTAGACGAAGTGATCGGTGTGGCGTTTTCGACCGATGTGACTGCGGAGACCGCTGTTTGACTGTTCCCGGCATAGATTCGGTCGAGCAGAGCGCCTTCGAACGAGAACGGCAGTACCAGACGAACCAATGCGATCAGCCAGAGATAATACAACACCGATTTTGAGAGATTTTTCTTCCAGAGCGCCTTAACCGCAAAGATCAATCCCGCGATCACGGTACCTGAAAGGGAAAGGGATAATAACAGTAATGTTAAATCACTCATTTTGATCCTCCGGGTTCTCGACCTTGAACATCTCGCGCAGTTCGGCGATATCGTCGTCGCCCAATCTGTTTTGCGACAGCATCGCCGCCACGAGGTCTTTCACGCTGCCGCCGTAAAGCCGATCAATCAGCTGCTGCGTGTTTGTGAGGTTGTATTCCTGTTCCGTGACGATCGGAGAATAATAAAAGATCTCTTTCTTTTCTGCTCTTACCGCATCCTTTTGGCAAAGCCGGCGCAGCAGTGTTCGGGTAGTGGAAGAATCCCAACCGCATTTTTTTGATAATTCGTCTGTGATAACCGAAACGGGCAAAGGTTTTCCGGCTGTCCAGAGCGTTTTCATGACCTCGGATTCGGAATCGGTGATTTTCAATGATTTATCAAAGGATTTATCAAAAGATTTATCGTTCATACGGCATTTCCTCCGGTTTTAAATTGTGCGTTACAGCTGTAACTATCTATATGTTACCACTGTAACATTTTTTTGTCAATAGGTTTTAGAAAAAAATTCCTAAAATATTTTTTGCCGAAATTCAGAGTTGACAAAAAGAGGGGAACATGTTAAAATAATGCGCGTTTGCTGGCATAGCTCAGTCGTGTAGAGAAGGTCTGCAAACAGACCTCGCTGATTCGTAATCAACAGGTCGTCGGTTAAAAATGCTGGCATAGCTCAGTTGGTAGAGCAGCTGATTCGTAATCAGCAGGTCGGGTGTTCAAGTCACCTTGCCAGCTCCAAACAAACTCTCGAGATTTCGGGAGTTTTTATTTTTAAATATCTGCCGGCATAGCTCAGTCGTGTAGAGAAGGTCTGCAAACAGACCTCGCTGATTCGTATTCAGCAGGTCGGGTGTTCTGAGCGTCGATTTATCGACGCTTTGGCGCCTTTGCCAGCTCCAGCGGTGAGTCACCGCTGACAAGTCGCGCTCACAGAAAGTGGGCGCTTTTTGTTTTTATGCACGCGTTCTGGGTTTTATTTTATATGGGAATAAAAAACTTAATCAGCAGGTCTGGTGTTCTGAGCGTCGATTTATCGACGCTTTGGCACCTTTGCCAGCTCCAAACAAACTCTCAGATTTCGGGAGTTTTTATTTTTAAATATCTGCCGGCATAGCTCAGTCGTGTAGAGAAGGTCTGCAAACAGACCTCGCTGATTCGTAATCAGCAGATCGGGTGTTCTGAGCGTCGATTTATCTACGCTTTGGCACCTTTGCCAGCTCCAAAACAGACGAAGGGGTTCCGAAAATTCGAAATCCCTTCGTCTGTAAAAAGAATCGTGCATAAGCGCGATTCTTTCGGGTTCGTAATCTTATTAAGCCGCGCCCACAGAAAGTGGGCGCTTTTTGTTTTTATACACGCGTTCTGGTTTTTATTTTATATGGGAATAAAAAACTTAATTAGCAGGTCGGGTGTTTTGAGCGTCGATTTATCGACGCTTTGGCGCCTTTGCCAGCTCCAAAACAGACGAAGGGGTTCCGAAAATTCGAAATCCCTTCGTCTGTAAAAAGAATCGTGCATAAGCGCGATTCTTTCGGGTTCGTAATCTTATTAAGCCGCGCTCACAGAAAGTGGGCGCTTTTTGTTTTTTAAACACACGTTATAGGTTTTATTTATAATAGAGACGGAAACTTTCTTTATATAAAGAGATGGCATAACTCAGTCAGTGAATGAAAATTTAAATCAGGTCGAATATAGCCAAAATGAACGAATTGAAACCGTCAAATACCACTTTAGTGGTATTGCTTTGAGCATAAATACAGCATAATATAAATATAGTGTTTCCATAAATTCGGAAAGGGTGAAAACAGATGCGCCGGACTGTTTGTCTGATCGTGATTCTGCTGTGCTTTGGTTTTTACGGATGTTCGGGGAATCAAAGCGAAACGGAACTTTTATCTGTACTATCGGAAGAATCCAAATCATCGGTAATAACTGTTTCGGAATCAAGCGAAATCGCTTCCTCTGAGCCGGAAGAGCCATTAAGTGCCGAGCGCGCGAAAGCGAATTTGCAGGAATTTTTAAACGCCGATTCTTTGCATTTGAAATGTCTTGTCACCTATGCCGTCTATGACAATACGCCGGCGGACGCAAAATCCTTTGAAATTTGGAAATTGGGAAATCAATTTCGCAGTGATGAATATGACGGGGGTTCTATAAAATTCCGTGTGATCGCCGACGAACAGCAGGCATTACAGTACAGTTTCAGTAAAAACACCAGTTATGAACCCATAATGCCGCCCGCATATTACAGCGATTTTTACAACTGGGATTTCAATGGTGCGGATAGCGGAACCGTCAGTGCAGACGGCGAATATGTGATTTTCACCATCGACAATATCGATCAATTTTATAAAAAAGATACCGCGCAGGCGGGATACTATTATACAGAGATCGAATTCGGCGTAAACAACGACAGTGTCATTTATGTGACATTATACGGAAATTCTTCATACAGTGAGCGTCCGCAAGCGGTAAATGCGGTCACGCAGACCTATTCATTCGTCGGCCTGAACGAAAATTTCGACGAAACGGTTTTTGCTGCGCCATTTTAAAGATGGCATTAGGAGGGGAACATGAAAAGGTCTTATTTGAAAACCGCAGCTTTCCTTTTCAGCATTTTGTTCTTGTTTTCACAATTTGCGGTGAGCGGATGCGATTTGTCCGAAGGCGCCGGAGATACGGAAACGGATATCGGCACGACAGTGGGTGAAAGCGGGCAATTTTCCGGATTGGGCCAGAGTGATGTCGATTTTTATTTATCAACGGGAGATTTGCAGTGCTTGACATCCGGCGGCTCTTCTAAGCTGCTGCCCGGCGGAATCATCAAGGTGCAGGCGAAAGTGCATAAAAGCACATCAACCGCAGCGAGCGGGTTTGTGGTTTTCTCGATCGGCGGAATACAGCTTGATAAAGTTCCGTTTTTCATGGATGCCTCCGACAATTATATCACGGTAAAAGCAAACTGCAATATGCCGTTTGAGGCATACGAGACGGTGGAAAAAGGGAATACGGTTTCCGACGAATTTAAAGCGGAAGTCATCGCCGGAGAAATCAGCAATGAAATCAACGAATCCGACAACACAGCCGTAAAGTCGGTAACCATTACAGGTGCCGACATCACTGCGAATGAATATCCCGGGCAAGCTGTGATTTTATCGGTCTACGCCGATTCCGATTTGGAAGGCAGGGCTTTGGTACCCGGTGAGACCATCACACTGCACGCCTCGGTTTCGGGCCAGGCCGGTTCCTATCTGCGCGCTTATTTTTATGCGGGTGGCATAAAAATCGGGGATAAGCAATGCTATCTCACGAAGCCAAACGGCACCGCTATATTAAATTTTCAATATTGCGTTCCGCAAAGCGCAACCGACGAGATCGATTTTCATGTTTCTCTTGAAACCGGAGGCAGCGGTTCGCTGACGTTGGCAGTCACACCGTGTGACTATTTTGTGAAAACACAGGGTATCAGTTGGGAATACCGCTCCAATGCGGTCTATTTGACATGCGATGTCTTCAAAAACAGCCCCGTGTCTTTCGGTGATACGAGTGACGAATTGCGATATGTGTTTGTGATCAACGGCGTTGCTTATGAACCCATCAAAGCCGGTTCGGTCAGTGCGCCGTATATGGCTGAGGTGAATTGCCTGTATCGTCTGCCCAATGACGTGACATGGCCGCTGGAAGTCCATGTTGTGGCGGATGCCGGGGGTCTGTTTTCGGAATATCAGGAGGATAATAACATCGCGACCGTTTTAATTCCCGAAAGTTCGGGCGGAACGGAAATTACCGATCTGTCGGTTGAAAGTGTCTGGTCTCTGCCGTCTGTCTTAGTGCCGGGAGAGACGATTCAGCTTTTCGCGGCGGTTAAAAATAATTCCGCGCAGGCGGCCTCCGGATTTTCCGAGGACTTCAGCGTCAACGGTACTGCGCTTGACCCGAACAACGCACTGTACAGCGGATCCATTGACGGCGGGCAGTATAAAATATTCCAAGACACATGGACGGTACCCGATGATTTTTCCGGCGATCTTGAGTTTTTGTTTTCAATCACACCCGGTTCTTCGCAGAGCGATGATGATTTGAGTGATAATACCGCCGGGCAGACCTTGACATTGGCGGAAGCGGATCTCACGGTCGGCGCAATTTCCATCAGCAACGAGGGCGAAACATTGTATGCGGGTTCTGCCATTGAACTTTCCGCGATCATTGTAAATTCAGGCGCATTGCCGGTATCAAATGCGGAAATTCGGTTTTTAATCGATGATGTGATCTATGCAACCCGAACGGTCGATATCCCGTCATACGGTTCGGTGTCTCTCAATGTGCCGTATGTAATCCCGGTGGTCGAGGATGAAACGGTTACGGAAGCAGCTATGACAGGCATAACGGGCGAAGGAATTCCCTCCGGAATGGGCGGATTGGATTATTCGGTGACAGTGGATGCGAGTAATCTGATTGCCGAGAGTGACGAGACCAATAACACCGCCGGGCCGAAACGGTTGAATGTCGTCGCCGGAACCAATCGGGGTGTCGTTGTCGTCCGAGTCCGTAATCTGGGGTATGATCCGATTTCAAACGCGGAGGTTACGCTTGCCGCAGGAGAACAGACGACGAATGCGATAACCGACGCATACGGATACTGTACCTTCGTTGATGTACCGTTCGGGTCTTATACGGCATCGGCCGGAAGAACCGGATATAATGTTCAGACATACGAAGACGAGCTTTATGAGGGAAACGGAAGCGATCTGGCCAGTATCTATTTGGACAATTTCTCGTACATTTCCGGAACGGTCACATCCGCGTCCGGTTCTGCGTTGTCAGGCGTCAAAGTCACGGTCAAAGACACCAATTATAAGGCCTATACCGACGAAAACGGGGTATATACCTTTAAAATATCGGCAGGAAACCATGAGATCGAATATCGTTTTGCCGGATACGCGCCCGTATACAAAAAAATCGACCTTTCATTGGCGGAGAATAAAACCGTGAATATTGCCATGAACACCACGGATTTAACTTATCTGAGCGGCTATGTGTTCGGAGACGGGTATGCGGCGATTTCCCTAATGAAAATTGAGGCCTTCACAACGGATGGGCAGGTTCTTGCGACGGCTTATTCCGATGCCGAGGGATTCTTCGCGACGTATTTTCCAATCTCCGCACAACACGTCGAAAACATCCGAGTTCGGGTAAGCGGGCAGGGTCTTTATAAGGAGCAGGGTCTGGATTTCTACAGGGGCCTTGAGACCGAATGGAACTTCTCGTTTATGACCGAATCCGCGGAAACGGGCATGGGTGATGTGCTGTCAAGCGCGGATATCAAAGTCGTCGCATGGGCGGAATGCGCTTCGGTGCCGAGTACCATGTTCACACAGGGGTATGAAGTGCGGTCAATTTACGGCCCGTTCGGGTTTAAAACATTTGTCACCGCAACGGATTCCTGCATCAATCACCTCAGCGTTGAGACCACACCGGATTATTGGAATTATAACAGCGTATCGGGCACTTGGAGCCCGACCGACCTGATCAGCACCAATAATGAACTTTTAGATCTCGGCATCAATGTGGTCTCGATGATTTTCCCGACCGACGTTCCGATTTCGATGGGATTCCACAGTTCCAATAAAACCATGGTTTACATCAAAAAAATCGTGATTCTCTCGGATGGTATTGAAGTATGCGACCCGGTTTATCCCAACTTGCCCGGCAGTTATGCATTTGCACCGGATGTTCAGGTGAATTGGGACAACTGTCTGATTAAATATTATTTAAGGGTCGTGCCGGACGACGGCGTTTCCAATCCGGCATCCGGGTATCATTATGACTGCGTTTTGATCCTCTTCAACCCCAAGACAAAAGAACTCACGATCCGAAATTATATCGTTGTCGGAAAAGACCCCAATACCAATGACGAATTGTACATGGATGAATAGGAGTGAAAAATGTTGAAACACAAAAAGGGAACGATTTTCGGTTTTGCCGTATTGCTTGCGGCGCTGACGGTTTCGGGCTGTATCGGCCCGGGGGGATTAAAAAGCGAACAGAGTACCCAAACCGAAAGCACGGGCAGCACACAGAGTGTTGTCAGCACGGTCGAAAGCAACGTTAAAACGACGGAAGGCGCAAACGAATATATCTCGGAGCAATACGGATTTGCGTTCACCTATAACCAACTGCTTCTGACTGAGGAGACCGAATATGATGAGTTTGTCTCGCTGACCCATCTGAGCGGCGACAAGGCCGTTGTGAAGATTCAGGAACCCGAATTTATGAGCGCCGAGGAGTTTGAGGAATGGCTCAAGACCGCTTGGCAGGATAACGATCCGGAAATCACGGTATATCGCCGTGAAGAGATGACACTGAAAGGATATCCCGCTTTACTGGTGGAAATCAGTAGAACGATTTTGGGTCAACAACTCAGAACCATCGATCTGATCGCTTTAAAAGACGGGTATCGGTATGATCTGATTGTCACAATGCAGGAGGAATACGTCGAGGATGTGCGCACCGAATTTGATGTGGTCGTCGCTTCGTTTCGGCTGCTGAGCAATAAAGTGGATCTCGGGGAGACATGGAAACGTCAAATGCCCGACGATTTCCCTTATGACATCATCACGCTTGCCTATGTGGAAGACATGAATTATACGATGGGGGATTTGGACAGCCGGTTCAGTATCGCCTATTTTTCCGAGGCCTCCAAAGACGATTTAAAGGAATTTTATCTCGAATTGATGCAGAATGCGCAGGAACTCGAAATTGATTATTATGATATCACCGGTGCCAAAGGGGGATATGAGATCAGCATCGAGATCGACGACGGTTATCTGACCGAGAGCAAAGTGAAAATTGTTTTAACAAAGATCGATTGATCCGCGGCAGTATAACAAGGGCCTGCTTCGGCAGACCCTTGTTTTTTGTGTTGTAAATGAATATAATGGAAGAAACGAACCGATTTTATGATCATTTATATTCGAAAAGAACGGAGGACGGGCAAATGCAGACCGGGAAAAAAGCGATATATGCCTACCTGTGCTTCTGGATTTTTTGGATCATGTTCTGTGTGCGCTATGCCTTCACGTTAGGACTGGTCGGTCCGAACGGTGATGCGCCTGTGCTGACAACCGCATTATTCGTCTCGGTGTTTTGTCTTTCCATTCCGGCGGTTCTATTCCTTTTTGATTTTAAAAAGCAACTCAATTTCTTGATTAAGGCGGCAGTGATTTTTTCAGCCGCTGGATTGTTTTTATTGTCGTTTTTAATAATCATACCCGATTGGATTTCGGCGGTACCACTGGCGTTGGGTTCGGGGATTCTGACAGCCGGTTTTTTATATCTGTTTGCTTACGGGCTGGAGCGTCGCGGGCAACTGATTATGATCACGGTTTTTCTTGCGGCAAAACCCGTGTTTTCGTTTGCCGCCCTGATGTTTTCCGATCATTTGGGAAAGAACTGGTATCTCGTGTCCGCCGGATTAATGTTGGCATGCATCTTCATCTGCGGTCTGTTCTTAAAACGAGGCGATTTCGAGAAAAAGGTAAACCGGTCCGTGAGTATTTCAAACGGAAAAATGGTTTTGATTTATGCGCTGTTTGCACTCGTGGTGTTGGAACGGATGAACGGCGTTTTCAAATTGTACGGTGGGCATGATGCGGCGCCCCTCAATTATGACATGTATTTTATGGGCTGTATGATTGCCGCCGCGTTGTCATGGTGGTTGTTCGTACATAAAAAATTATCACCGGTTTATGCATTTATTGCGTTTGCCGCCGCGTCTATTCTGCATTTTGCACTTTCGATCGCCGCGGTCAACGGAGTTTTAATAAACACGGATTTGGACATGATCTTTTTTGGAATTGCAGATATCGTCTATGTTTTCCTGTTTCTCACTGCGGCGGGATTCAGCGTTTCACAGAAAGGGAAGGGTGTGTTTATCGGATTTGTCTGCGTCTTCGGGTTGGCGTTGTTAGCCGGATTCGGGATTTCCTATCTTCTGTTTGCTCAATTCAAAGAACTGAACGCATTGGTTTATTCGCTGATCTCACTGGCATTGGTCGCGGCGAGCTTGTTGTTCGCACCGATCTTTTTCAAAATAAAACAAAATGAAAACGCCTCTATAAAGGAGGCGTCTGAAAATCATATTAACAGCCTTTTAACATCTCGGGAAAACGAGGTCGTTCAATTGTTGCTGCAGGGTTATTCCAACCAACAGATTGCACAAACATTGTTTATTGCGCCGTCCACTGTGAAGGTATATTGCCGCAGTATTTATGAAAAGCTCAATATCCACAGCCGTTCGGAACTGCTGGTTTTATATATGAATCCTGCGGAAAAATCATAGCCCGAACAAATCCAAAATCCTGTCCCAAAAGGTCTCGGTAACGGTTTGAACGGGTTCGGTTTCTGTTGTTTTCGCGATTTCGATTGCGGTTGTCTTCAGCACGAATTGTACGGCGGAGACAGACGTATTTTTATCTGAAACAAACGATTTGACCACTGCGCCGCTGCCGGTGAGTTCGGCAAGCATTTCATCAATCTGATCAATCGCTTCACTGTCCATATCGGCAGTGCCGTCTTTCAGCGCTGCGGTGCCGGTTTTATAATCCGAAATACCGCTTTTCAGTTCTTTAATGGCGCTGTTTAATTCGACCACCGCATCATAAAGCTGCTGTGCCGACGCGTTGATTTGAACCAGCCCGTCGTATAGATCGGATGTGCCGCCCGAGAGTTGCTTTGCGCCTGACGAGAACTGATATACGCCGTCGGTGTATTGAATAATCCCCTGCGTGAATTGAATGGCATTATCCAGCTGCGTCTTGACCGCCGCCATCGTAGGAACTGCAGATAAAATTGAGTCATAATTTTCCGGGGTCAGAGTGGGGAGTCCCATACCGGTGAGCTGTGCGTTAACCGTGTCAAATATGGCCTGCTGAATTGCCAGCGCGCCCATGACTAGCACCGAATTTTGTTCGGTCAGCTGTGAGAGCCCGTCGCTGAGCGAGGCTGTTCCGGCCTTTAAATCGGAAGCGCCCGCCACCAGTGAAGAAAGCCCTTCTTTATAGGCCTTTAAACCATCGGCGTAGCTGTTCATACCGTCGGCAAGTTTGCCGACGCCGTCCGAGAGTTCTCCCGCGCCGTCGTCAAGCGTCTTTGCAGCATCTGACAATTCGGAAAATTGACTTGTAAACGAGCTGGTATCAACGTCAAAGTTGAACACCATTTTGATTCCGTTGATTGTGATGGGGTCCATTTCGAAATTATGCACATCGGCAGTTATCGAGATGTCGGCGGTTTTACCCGGCAGAACGATATACGAGAGCTGTTTGCTTCCGGAGGCCTCTGCAGCCGTTGCACCGTCGGCTTGAATATTGTCACAGAGCGTCTCGTCTAACGTAACCGCAATCTGCAGCGCGAAGTTATCAAAAAAGCTGCTGTTGATAGCGGAATTCTGTGTGACAGAGAGTTTGATCTCAATCGAACCGGTTTTTCCCGCAAGTTCGGATGCGGTTAATTCTGTGCCGTTTAAAAAATATTTAATTGCGATTGTCCACGGCAGGTCTTTCGATGCAAGCGTCCCCTGATAGGAGAAACGGCTCGTGTCCGAAGATGACGCGATCACATCGCCGTTTTGGGTAATACTGCTCGCGTCGGTCAAATTCTTAATCTCGGTATAATTTCCGTAATCGGTGAATGTCCCGCCGTCGAAAATATTGACAACGAATACATCATTGACGGTGCCGTCTGCGTTCAGAATGCCGTATACGACTTCCTCTTTTTCAGAAGCTGAAGAAGTTTCCGTCGAGACGGCAGGGGTGATGACCTGCTCCGAGGTGGTTTCGCCGGAAAAGGCGGGGATGGCGACCCCCGAAAGCAGCGTCAGGGCTGTAAGAAAGGCAAAAATACGTTTCATATCAAATGTTCTCCTAATCTCTTCTTTTCTCTTTTAATTTTAAAGTGGTCTTTTGAATGATCTTATCGAATAAAATCAGCAATTCCGGCAGCACGCAAATAACCATGAAGAAAGACAGCAGGGTGCCTCTTCCGAGCAGTGTACCAAGTTCCGATACAATCGGATTGGTCGATGTCATCGCCAGAATGAATCCGGCGGTCGAGAGAATCGCCGCAGAGGTCAAAACAGCAGGCACCTTGTTTCCGAGCGCTGCTTTCATGGCCTCTTTCTTCGGCAGGGTTTTGCGTTTGTGCAGATAGCGGTCGGTCATCAGAATCGCATAGTCGACCGTCGCGCCGAGCTGCACGGTGCTGATCACCAGATATCCGATAAAATTAAAGGATTGGCCTGCGAAATAGGCAAAAGAGAGGTTGATCCAGATGGCGGTTTCAATGGTAAAAACCAACAGCAGCGGAATCGTCAGAGACCGAAATGTAATCAGCAACACCAAAAAGATACCGATGATCGCAATCAAATTGACAATTGTCGTGTCGGTCGAGACAACCGTCTTGATATCGTACAGGACGGCACTTTGCCCCGTGAGATAATAAGTATCATAATATTGCGCCGCAACATCCGCGACCGTCTGCACCGTCGCAAACGCTTCATCGCCTTCTTCGGTTGTGTCGGTATAGAGGATGATTCGGGCATAATGTTCGGAATAGAACATGCTTGAAACATCATCTGACAGATATTCGGGCGGAATTTCGGAACCGACCGAGGTGGTATAGGAGACCACAGAGGTCACGTGCGGAACGTTCGAAAGCGATTCGCATAGTTCTTTCTCACTGCCGGCGTCACCTTTTGAGACCAGCAGCACCAGTTGGTTATCGCTGCCGAATTTTTCATCGATGGCCCTATTGTCCATCGCAACGACAGAGACATCCGAAAGTTCGCTCATACCGTATTTGAAATTGACATTCGACTGTGCCAAAAAGCAGGGTACCGCGACAAGCACGGCGAGAATCAGAATCGGCGTGTTGATTTTCATCAGCACTTTTCCGACACCTTCAAGATTGAAAAAGAAGGCCCGGTGTTTTGTTTTGTCCATCAGTTTATAACTGACCAGCGTGAGTGCCGGCAAAAAGATCATCACCGAGACGAAACTTAAAATAACGCCCTTGACCAGCGTGAACGCCATGTCAAAACCGATGCCGAACCGCATAAAGGCAAGCGCGGCGAATCCGATTATGGTTGTTGCGGCGCTGGCGGAAATTGCCGATGCCGACTTTTTAATGGCGCGCTTCATGGCTTCGTGCGGCTCATACTCCTGCCGCAGATCGTTGAAACTGTGCATTAAAAAGATCGCATAGTCCAGCGAGACAGCCATCTGAAGAATGGGGCTGACCGCATTTGAAATGAATGAGACCTGCCCGAAAATCAAATTGGTGCCCATGTTGATTACGACCGCAACGCCGATGGAAAGCAGAAATAAAACCGGTTCAAGCCAGGAAGTCGTGGAAATAATTAAAATAGAAATGATAACGGGGACCAGAATCGCCATCGCTTTTAAGACCTCGGATGATGACATGGCCTGTGCGGATGCTGTGTTTACGGCATCACCCGATATGGCGTATTGTAAAGCGCTGTCTTCGATCAGTGCGCGAAGGGCTTTGACAGTGCTCTCCTCTTTGCCGTTTTCGATGGCGACCGAAAAAAGCGCACTGCCGTCAAGATAATAATTTTTAACAATGTTTTGATCCAGATATTCAAGCGGTACCGAACCGAGCGTTTCAATACCGACCGCATCTTCGAGCCATGTGACCGAAGAAACACCGTCCACCGCCGCAAGTTTTTCTTTATAATCCAACGCTTCCCGTACGGTTAGGTTGTCGATCATCACACGGGCATTGGGAAGGTCGTCGGAGAATTCCTCCGTCATAATATTCAATGCCTGTGTCGACTTTGCATCTTTCGGCAGATAATCCTTTAAATCATAATTGACGGTTACCAGTCCGGTGAGGATGCCACATGCGGCGGTGATAAGGATGAACAGGGTAATAATACTTTTTTTGTATTTCGTGATAGAATTTGTGAATTTGCTCATATTTGACCTCTAAAAATAAATAAACAAAATGTTTAAAAACAGATTATCTGTTGCAAAACATCTACATATCTAGTATAATAACAGTAAGATGCATAGTCAACAAACAGATATTTAAAAAATGTTTGTTGTTAAACTTTTTAAACGTATCTGTTCGATAACCGACAAATCACATAAAAATTTTTCCGGAGGACGCGAAATGAAAAATGGAAAAGACGATCGCAGGGTGAAATACACCAAAATGGTCCTGAAAGATAGTTTTATCAAATTACTTGAAAAAAAAGACATCTCGCAGATTACAATCAAAGAAATTTGTGAAAATGCCGACATAAACCGTGCCACCTTTTATGCGCACTATAACGATCAATACGATTTAATGCGCAAGATGGAGGAGGAACTGCTTGAAAATGTCAGCTTCTATCTGAGTGATTACATGCAGAGCAAGCCGAATGTCGATCTTGTCGGCATGATCGAAAAGATTCTGGAGTACATCAAAGAAAACGCCGAATTGTGCAAACTGCTTTTAGGCGAGCGGGGCGATTTGGATTTTCAAAAGCGCATCATGATGTTTGTCTATGACAAAAATCTGAGCCAGCTTATCAGCAACGAAGCCATTGAAAAGGAAGACACGGATTATATTTATGCCTTTACAATTACCGGTTGTGTCGGTATGATTCAAAAATGGCTTGAAGGGGATATGAAAAAGACCGCTCGATCGCTTGCCGAAATGTTGGTCAAAATTACAAAAGGTGTTCCGAACTCCTATTTAAAATCAGATGAGCAAATCAGAAAGCCGCGTAAAGAATTGTAAAACTATAAAGTTTAAAAACAAAATAAAATTTGGCGTTTCATCAAATAAAATTCATAATTACAACAAAATAATATAATGAATACTGAATAAAATAAAAACCGAAGACGAGGGAACCATGCGTTTTCAGAAGGATGGCAATTTCATGAGAATCGCCTTAGTTCCCGCATACCAACCTGAACAGCTGCTCGTGAGTTTGACAGAGCGGTTGAAACAGTCTGGTTTTAAAACAGTAGTTGTTGACGACGGCAGCGGCGATCAATACGGACAAATTTTTTCAACCGCGGGAAAACACGCCGTTGTTTTGGCACACGAGAAAAACAAAGGAAAAGGCAGCGCCTTAAAAACCGGGTTAGCCTATATACAAGAGACATTCCCGCAAAACAGCGTCGTGGTGACGCTGGACGCGGATGGACAACACAAAGTTGAGGACGCCATTCGTGTATGTGAAAAAGCGGAAGCGGACGACAACTGCCTGGTTTTAGGCTGCCGGTCACTGAAAAAAATGCCGTCGCGCAGTCGCTTCGGTAATACCGTTACGCGGTTTGTATTTCATATGTCTACCGGTGTCAAGGTCGGCGATACTCAGACCGGACTACGGGCTTTTTCAACAAAGTTGATCCCTTTTATGCTTCAAATCGAAGGTGAGCGGTATGAATATGAGATGAATATGCTGCTGGAATGTTCAAGAAACGATGTCCCGTTTCGGGAAGTTGAGATTGAAACGATCTATTTCGAAAACAACGCCCATTCCCATTTCAGTACAATCAAGGATTCCTATCGGGTCTACCGCGATATTTTTAAATTCGCCGCTTCATCGTTTACAGGGTTCCTGATAGACTACGGCTTGTACAGTTTGCTGGCCACATTGACTGCGGGATGGGTCATCGGCATTCCGTTCTCCAATATCACGGCGCGGATCGTGAGCGCGAGTGCCAATTTCGCTATCAACAAGCATTATGTCTTTAAGAGCAAAGACAGTGTGGTCAAGACCGGTGCACAGTATTTTATCCTCGCCGCCTGCATTATGTTGTGCAATACGGCGCTGCTGACCCTCATGGTGAACGTTATCGGAATCAATCGCTATGCGGCAAAGATTTTCACGGAGATTACATTTTTTGTTTTCAGCTGGACCATTCAGCGGTTTGTCATATTCAAAAAAAATAAACGTGTCAGTGAAACGGTGAAATAATTTATGTTCAAAAAATCTTTCAAATGGGCCATTATTTATTCAATCGCATTAGTCTCGTTCACGCTGTATGCCGTTCTGGATACCTTTGTGATTCCGAGAACTTATGCCGTCGTGGGGACGAGTTTGCAGACGACAAGCATATCCCCATATTCTGCGGTATATTCAGCGATATCGGAAAACACAGCGGTAGTATCTGAGGCCTCATCTGCGTCTGTTGCATCGGTTGATTCGCAGAACAATTCACAGGAAAACACATCCTCCGACTCTGTGTCATCAGAATCCGTCACAACCTCTGTAACACCGGTTATCACCGACAATTCCTATCAGGATGCGAATATCAGCATCACAATCACCCAGTACCGCGAATATGACACTGACATCTATGTCGCGGATGTTCAGGTATCCGACGTCAGTTATCTAAAAACGGCATTTGCGCAGGGGATTTACGGGCGGAATGTGACCGAGAAGACCTCAACGATTGCGGCGGAAAACAATGCGATTCTGGCCATCAACGGTGACTACTACGGCGCTCAAAATAACGGATATGTTCTGCGAAACGGCGTTTTATACCGCAGCACCGCTTCAGACTCCTCACAGCAGGATCTTGTGATCTATGCGGATGGTTCTTTCGGTATCATCACCGAGGGGCAGACAAGCGCACAGGAACTGCTGCAGAGTGGGGCAATCCAGGTGCTCTCGTTCGGTCCGGCGCTGATTGAAAACGGCAGCATCGCCGTGAGTAAAAACGAGGAAGTCGATAAGGCCATGACCTGCAATCCCCGAACGGCAATCTGTATGATAGACAATTTGCACTATCTGCTGGTGGTTGCGGACGGCAGGACCAGCGCAAGCACCGGATTATCTCTTTACGAGATGGCACAATTTTTAAAAACTCTCGGTGTCCAAACGGCTTATAACCTCGACGGCGGCGGCTCTTCGACGATGGTATTCAATGGGGAAGTTATCAATAACCCTACGACAAACGGCAATAGAATCACCGAAAGGAGTGTGAGCGACATTGTCTGCATCGGCTATTGAATATAAAACGGCAAGAATCAAAAAGACCTTATGGGTCTATATCGGAATTACAGCGTTCTGCGCATTCTTCAGTGCGGTTTATGAACATTTCAGTCACGGCGTCAATTCTAACGCGATGATTTGGCTGTTCGCCTATCCGTTCGTCGGCGGCGTACTGATGTTCGGGCTGCTCGGGTTGATTAAAAAAGCGCCTTTTCCGGGGCGCGTGAGTTATAATCTCTATAATTCGGGTATCGCGACATTGGCGGCCGGCAGTTGCTTTACAGGGGTTCTTGAGATCTATGGAACGACTTCAAACCTGTCGGCTGTATATTGGATTGCGGGGATTTTTCTGACCGGTATCGGCATCTTGCTGTATTTGATTAAAATTTTGATATATTCGCAATGAGCGTTTGATATTGTTCTTTGGTCAGCATGGCGTTGACGAATTCGAGCAGGGCATTTGAACCGATGCGTGCCGGAAGTCCGGCGGCAATGGTAAATGCCCTGCGTTTCTGTACGCTGTCAGGTCTTCCAACAAGCCCGTCAGCATATAGATCGGCCTTGGTCAGCGTTTGGAGTGGTTCGATGCGGTCAGAGGCGAACGGCGTAAGGATTTCTTCCAAAACGGAAACGCTGATTCCCTCGACACCCAGTTTTCCCTCTTTAGAAGAGACCTGTTTGCGTTTTTCTTTGCCGAATACGTCGGGAATATAGGCATGTTTAACTTTTTCTTTCGCAATTCGCCCGTTGATGAAAGCGCGCAGTTTAAAACCCGCGGCGTCGGAATCAGTCAGCACCAATAATCCGCGTTTATCGGCTAACGAACGCAGCGCATCGATTTTCTCATCGTCTGTAAATACCGAAAAGCCGTCAAGTGTGACGATGTTAGCATCGGTCACGCTTTGCAGTTTGATTTTATCGTATTTCCCCTCGACAAGGATGATTTCATTGATGTGAACCATATCAAGCGGGCACCGAGCACAGATCGGCTACGAGCTTGACCAGCACCGTTTCATAATCGGCTTTGGCGCTCTTACAAAAACGGTCGGCGTCCAAAGCGAGATTCAAGCATTCCAAAGCATAGCCGCCGCGCAGCCGGTTGGCCTGATTCCATGCGCGTTCAAAGCGGAAGGCCTGCCGATCTGGATAGCCGAAATCCTTTGCCGCCTGGGGCAGGGGAATGCCGTTTTTTTGTGCAACGGCGGCTTTTTGTAAATCGGTGAATCCGCTGACGATTGCGGCGATAACTTCGATAGGCTTCGCGCCGTTTTCGAGCAGCGTGTTCAGCTTTTTTACGGCGATTTGATTGTTTTTGGTAATCAGATTGCGTACAAGATCGAAAACCGATTCTTCAAACGTCAGGTTGATAAAAAACTCGGCGTCGGCTTGCGTGACCATACCGCCTGCGGCATAGGCGCCCAGTTTGGCGCATTCGTTTTCAATCTGCTGCATGTCCTGTCGGCAGAGCTCGATGATCTTATAACAAACAAAATTTTCTGCGTCGGCGTTGTATTTGGCCAGTTCGGATTTGACAAACCGTACGAGGTCACTCTTTTTACGTGCGGTCAAATAAACCGCCGTGCCGTTTTTATCGGCGAGCGTGGCCAGTTTTTTCATGCGTGGTTGTTTCTCGGTCACGTCGTCTGCGGTGACGATGATCAAAACGGAAGACGGTGGCAAATCCTGAATTACAGCAGTCAGCGTCTCAAAATCCTCGGAAGTCATTGCATCAGGCGCAAGCCCGGTTAAAACCGCGACGCGATAGGAAGACATTAGCGGAAAGCTTTGCAGGCAGTCAACCAACTCGTCCATCACCAAAAACGGCGCATCGAACGGGCTGAAATCGATCTGCCGGGCTTCCTCGGTCAGATATTTTGCGGTCAGTGTCTTGACATACCGGTCCTTTAAAAATTCCTCGTCACCGAAAAACAGCCAAAAGTTCGGTGTGCTTTCCGCTTTTATCAGTTTATTTAATTCAACTTCCGATTCGATCCGCATGTGTTCTCCTGTTCAGTTCCAAAAATTTTCCGCACCGACAAAGAGTCCGTTCGGCCCGGTTCTGACGATCATCAGTTCGTCCTGCGGTATGATATTGCCGGTTTCCGGTGAGTCCGCGACGGTAAAAAGTGTTACGCAGTCGGGGTAATATTCACATTCTCCATCTAAAATAAAGCAGTAATCGTAATATTTTTGGGGGGCATTCGGGTTGCCGCCGATCAGAATCGCACTTTGATCATCGGTCAAAATTTCGACATAAAATCCGTTTTCAAACAGGTAAATCTCATAGGTGCCGTGACCGTAACAGTCAAGCGAGATGTGGTCTGTGATCAGCGTTTCGACTTCCTCGTCGGTCGGTTCAAAAGCGGCAATTGTCTGTGCCGGGAGCAGATTTAATAACACTTCGGGTTTGACGGCATAAACCGACTGGGGACTGGGTAGAACGAGCAGCAAATTTGCATTTTTACTGTACTTTTTTATATGCGATGCAAGTTCCTCTTTGGCGTAAGTGTCGTTTCCGCACCCGATAATAATATACCCCACGCCGTCTCGGATTGCAAGCGAACTGCCGTCTTCGTTGGAATAAATCGCCGTCGTCACGGCCTCGTAATTCAGGAGGATTTGTCCGAAAACCCCACCGCTTATAACCAACACAGCACAAACAATACACAACAGAGTCTGTTTTCGGATGATCCCCGTAATCATGCAGATCACAATACCGAGAAGCGCAATGACCACCGCGAACGATAAAATCCGATAGCCGGACGGCAGGGTCGAAAAGGGCAGGGCGGCAATTTTTTTCACGACGAAGTAAAAGATATTGATCAAAATTTCGGAAGCGCCTTTTAAAATTACACCGATTACGGGAATATTTGCGCCGAAAACGGTGAATACAAATATCGGAAGAGCAGCGGTCACAACCGGCACCAGCAAAAACGAAGACAAAAGGGACATGGTGCTGAATTCATCAAAGAAAATAAGTAAAACGGGTAAGACAAACAGTGAGGCGGCAAAGCTGACCATCAGCAAACTCAAAAAAGAGTAAGTAACCCGCGACAATATTTTCGGAACCTTGCTGAACGATAAATTTTTAATGCCCTCATGATATCGGTTCATAAACAACAGAATTCCGAAGGTGGCGCTCACCGAGAGCAAAAATCCGACGTCAAAGCAGAAATAAGGTCGGACAAAGAGCATTGCGGTCACCGCAACTCCGAGTGAGTTCAGAGGATCGGAACTGCGCAGGATGATTTGACCGATAAACAGCAGAATAGTCATAATCCCGGCGCGTGTCACTGAAGGCGCAAATCCGAGCAGTGCCATATAAAACAGCAAAAATACCGATGTGATTGCAGCGCTGATCCGATAACCGATCCGCAGCCGCCGGAGCAACATAAACAACGCGAACGCGAGGATCGAGGTGTGCATACCCGAGACCACAATCAGGTGAGAAGCACCCGCATCTCTGATCGTGTCTATATCTTCGTCGGAGATATCGGATTTATCACCCAACAGTAAAGCATTGACAAACGCGCTGTCGCGTCCGTCAAAAGCGAGTTCCGCTCGCGTGCGCACGAAAATTCTCACCGACTGCAAAAATTTCGGAATCTTGTGCTCGTCAGTATGAATTGCGTCTATGAATCCGTCGTAGCAGGTGCCCGTGACAAAAATACCGTCCGAAGCGTAATAATCAGATAAATCATAACCTCTGTATTCATATGGCGTTCTCAGTTCAATTTGTGCGGTCACGGTATCGCCGAAAGCGGCTGTCTCCGTGGAATATAATAAAATCGTAAAATGCTGCGGAAAATCCGAATTGCCGTTTTCATCGGTTACGCGTTCGGTTTTTAAAATGAGTTTTTTGACGTTTCCGGCGTTTTCAGTCTCTGACGCAACCCATCCGGTAATGATATAAGTTTTCCCGGCCAGCGCGGCGACCGGTTTACGAACAAACTGCTGCCGCGCAAAAAAAGCGCAAAGCAGCAGTCCGATGATCAGGAATATGAAGTTGAACGGAAGTTCACGTGTGCGTTTGAGACACAGCAGCAATGCGGCGGTCAGGATCAGGACAACCCCTGCGCCGAGTGCAATGATGTCTGACAGGTCTCCGCCGAAATAGGCGACCGCAATCAGGGTCCCAAGTCCGGCCAGACCGCTCCACGCGAACAGCCGAATTTTCATTTTTATTTAAAAAACAGAGGAAGCGGCTCCAAAAACAGAATGTCTTTGCGCTCGGCAGCTTCGCCTTCGGCAAGCACCGCCATTTGACCGCAGATTTTTCCGCCCGATTTTTGGACAAGTGTGTCAACCGCTTCGAGGGACTTACCTGTGCTGATGACGTCGTCGACGACCAAAACCCGCTTGTTTTTCATCCGAGCGGCCTCTTTGCTGTCAATATAAAGCTTTTGAACGTTTTCGGTTGTAATTGACTTAACTTCGACAAAGATGGGGTCTTTCATATAGAGTTTCGCACTCTTACGGGCTACCAGATAGGGCTTTCCGCTCATCTTGGCCATCTCATAAGCCAGTGTAATGCTCTTGGCCTCCGGGGTCAGGATGATATCGAATTCAGGCGCTTTTTTTAACAGAGCTTCGGCGCAGGCGACCGTTAATTCCACATCTCCGAGCAGAATAAATGCCGCAATGTCGAGTTTGTCGTTGATCGGGCAGATCGGGAGATGCCGTTTCAGTCCGGCAATAGTCATCTCATAATAGTCAGGCATGGTAATTTTCTCTCCTCAAATTCACAGAATTTTAGCGCCGAGTTTTTCGTCGTAAAGCAAATGGAAATGCAGGTGTAAAACGCTCTGTCCGGCTTTTTCACCGCAGTTGTTGATTACACGGTAACTGTCGATACCGAGTTGTCTCGCAATCTTCGGAATCGCCTCGAACACCGCCGCAACCGCGCCGGAGTTGTCGGCATTGATCGCATTGGCACAGCAGATATGCTGTTTCGGAACCACCAGAACATGGATTTTGGCCTGCGGGTTGATGTCGTAAAAGGCGAAAATTGTGTCGTCTTCATAGACCTTTTTGCTCGGAATCTCACCGGCAATGATTTTGCAGAAAATACAGTCCATAATGTACCCCCTATTTACCTGCGGATATGATATTCTTCGCTTCTGAAAGCGCCTTATCAATTAAATTCATGTCTTTTGCACCGGCCATTGCGAAATCGGGGCGACCGCCGCCGTTTCCGCCGGTGACCTGCGCGACCGCACGGGCAATATTGCCGGCTTTGAGACCGCTTTCAACCGCTTTTTTGGAGCATCCGACCGCGAACAGGCATTTGCCCTCGGCAATACCGGCTAAAACGGCCACCAGTTTTCCGTCACCGGAACGGTCGGTCAGTTTCTCGATCATTTCTTGCAGCATCGGGGCGTCGCTGTCTTCAAGGCGAGCGGTAATCAATGATATATCATTGATTTTAACCGCACCGGAGACCATGGCGTCGATCTGAATCATCGCGAACGAAGAACGCAGCTTGTTGAACTTTTGGGTCTGCTCGCGGTTCTCTTCAAGTAGATGTGCGATTTTATCGGGAATACCTGCGCTGTCTTTGAGTTTCAGTTGTTCGCTGACAGTGTCGAGTAATTTTTGTTTTTCCGCGAAATAGTCAAGCAGATTTTCTCCGGTAACCGCTTCAATACGGCGAACGCCGGCCGCGACCGAACTCTCGGAGATGATTTTAAAGGCACCGATTTTAGCGGTGTTGTCAACGTGGGTGCCGCCGCAGAGTTCTGTGGAAAATCCCTTGACCGCGACCACACGGACGGTTGAGCCGTATTTTTCGCCGAACAGCGCCATCGCACCGATTTCACGCGCTTTATCGATCGGCATTTCGGTCACCGTGACGGGCAGTGCGGCAAAAATGGCGTCGTTTACGAGGGTTTCGATTTTTTGAAGTTCTTCTGTCGAAACGGCGGAGAAGTGACAGAAGTCAAAACGCATGCGGTGTTCGTCGACTAATTGTCCGGCTTGATGGACGTGATCGCCAAGAACCTTACGCAGCGCCGCTTGAAGCAGATGCGCAGAGGTGTGGTTGCGCATGGTGGCGAGAATTCGTTTGTCCTCGACTTGGGCATGCGCTTTTCCGGCTGAAATCATACCGCTTTGAACAAATCCGTGGTGCAGAAGCTGTCCGCCCGGAGCTTTTTTGGTATCGGTGACTTCAAAGATGCCGCCGTCCTGCGTGATGATGCCCTTGCTGCCGACCTGTCCGCCGCTTTCGCCGTAGAATGGCGATCTATCGCAGATGACGACGCACTTTTCGCCTTCCATCGCGGCGGAAACAGAGTCGCCGTCTCCAATTAAGACAAGGATGTTGCAGTCGAATTCGGTCTGTGTATAACCGACAAATTCGGTCGCGGGTTGTGCCGCAACGGCTTCGTTGGTCTCCCAGCCCAAAATGGCGGAGTTGGTTCTGGCGGAACGGGCGGTCTCGCGCTGTTTTTCCATCAGCACTTTAAAACCGTCCATATCGATGGTGATGTTACGTTCCTCGGCGATCTCTCGGGTCAGATCAATCGGGAAGCCGAAGGTGTCATAGAGTTTAAAAGCATCGACGCCGTCTAAAACGGTTTTCCCGGCTTCTTCAAGATCGGAAAGCAATTCGTCGAGCATCTGGCTACCGCTGTCGATGGTGGCGTTAAAACGCTTTTCCTCTTCAGTGATCACGCGCTTGATAAATGCGGCTTGTGTGACCAGTTCGGGGTAGGCGTTTTTATTCTCGGCAACAACGGTGTCGCAGATATCGGACAAAAACGGTTTGTTGATTCCGAGCAGACGTCCGTGTCGGGCGGCTCTGCGCAGCAGGCGGCGTAAAACGTATCCGCGGCCTTCATTGGACGGCAGCACGCCGTCGCAGATCAGGAAAGTGGTTGCGCGAATATGATCGGTGATCACGCGGATCGAGATATCTTTTTTGGCGTTGTCTTTATATTGAATACCGGCGATTCGGCAGACATGGTCGAGAATTTTTCGGACTGTGTCAACTTCGAATAGACTGTTAACGCCTTGAAAAATACAGGCGAGGCGTTCAAGACCCATGCCGGTGTCAATATTTTTATGTTCAAGTTCAGTGTAATTTCCGTTGCCGTCGGAGTCGAACTGGGTAAAGACGTTGTTCCAAACCTCCATATACCGGTCGCAGTCGCAGCCGGGTTTGCAGTCGGGACTGCCGCAGCCGTATTCGGGGCCACGGTCAAAATAAATTTCGGAGTCGGGGCCGCAGGGTCCGGTGCCGATCTCCCAGAAGTTGTCGTCCAGCCGTACGATGCGTTCGGCGGGCAGGCCGATCTCCTTTGTCCAGATGTCAAAGGCCTCGTCGTCTTTGGTATAAATTGAAGCCCACAGCCGCTCGGGCGGCATCTCAAGCACTTTGGTGCAGAATTCCCACGACCAAGTCAACGCTTCGCGTTTGAAATAATCGCCAAACGAGAAATTGCCCAGCATTTCAAAATATGTGCCGTGGCGTGCGGTGATGCCGACGTTTTCGATGTCGTTGACGCGCACGCATTTTTGGCAGGAAGTCAGACGGCGGCGCGGCGGTTCTGCTTGACCCGAAAAATACTTTTTAAACGGCGCCATGCCGGCGTTAATCAACAGCAAGCTTTTGTCATCGGACGGAAGCAGCGGTGCGCTGGGCATTCTCAGATGCCCCTTACTCTCGAAAAATGAGAGATAAATCTCACGCAGCTCGTTAAGACCTAACCATTTCATCTATGGGACCATTCCTTTCAGTTCAACGGGACGTCCTGTACCCGTTCTCGGTCGGTTTCACAAAGAAAAATTATATCATTATCAAGCGCTTTTTGTCAATAGTAAAAACGTTTAACAGGGCAGATCTATTGTAGGATTACAATTGATGTGTTACAAAAGGGAGGAGGAAAAAAAGAGTAGCGAATGGGAAGCACCTGTGATACAGTTAATTTGCAATAACAACTGACAGGAGGCAACCCATTCGCCATGA